>Ga0181343_1000307_pt1 | contig 22995 bp, 35 predicted proteins | sample Su13VDMLBSD_FD_130110 | JGI IMG/M metagenome (GOLD analysis project Ga0181343, IMG submission 130110) | Freshwater viral communities from Lake Michigan, USA - Su13.VD.MLB.S.D | ecosystem: Environmental > Aquatic > Freshwater > Lake | place: USA: Michigan | collected 2013-07-15
AGTTCGACCGGCACGTCCTCGACCATCAGCGGCGGGAGGTCGAGCACGTCTTCGCTTTTACGGAGAAACGTCGTGGCGGCGACCTTCTCGGCAAACTCCTGTTCCATGTCGCGCCGCAGGCCCAGGACGGCGCCGCGGATATGCGGATGGATGGCGAAGTATTTCGCCTTGAACATGGTCACGAGCGACCCGAACGTCGGGCACTCCGGCGACTCGACGGCTCGCCACGTCCCCAGCGCGTCTAGGGGAGAATGAGCCAGGAGCGTGCCAGACATGCCGATCCGCTTGGCTGTCGGGTTCCGTTTGCAGAGTTTCGCGGCCCACTTGCTGGCGGCGCCCGTCGCGCTCTTGAGCCGGTGAACCTCGTCCCACACAAGACAGGCCCACGGCACTCGGTCAAGCGTCGGCATTAGCCGCAGGCTCTCGTAGTTGCCAACGATGATGAGCGGCGACGTGTCGCAGAGGGCCGCCACGATGCGGGCCTCCTTGTCGCGGGCCGTGCCCTTGTCGAGCACGAGAACCCTGACGCCCGGCAGCCACAGGCCCGCCTGCTTCGCCCAGGCCGGCATCACCGCCTTGGGGCAGCCCACGAGGATGCGGGCCGGCTTCCCTTCCAGCCTGCACTCCTCAATGAGCAGTCGGGCGACCTCCAGGGCGACACGGGTTTTCCCCGTCCCCATACCGCAGTGGAGCAGAACGTCCCTGCGCCCCATTGCGTATTTGATCGCGTCCTGCTGGTGCTGCCACAACCAACTCATCGCACTCCTCCTTGAGCGGGAGGGGAGGATAGGGGTTGGCAGGCTACCCGTCAAGACACAAAACGAGGCCCGTCAGGCGTAGCGGGCTTTGCCCCGTTTTTTGCCGGCCTTCTCGGCAGCGGCGACCTCCCGGCGGTTGGCCTCGCACGACCGCCGGCTGATGATCAGCCCACGGCTGCCACCGCTGTGCCGGGGATTCCACGGCACGCGGCCGCAAATTTTGCCCTGCGTGACCAGCCTGGGCACCAGCGAAATGTGGACACCTAGTAGTTTGGCGGCCTCGGCCGTCCCGATGGCGTCGTCGTAGTCGATCTTCGGCGTCATGGCCGCCAGCCGCTTGAGCATCGCTGGCCGGTCGTCCAGCCACGCCCGCGGTCTGTACGTCCTGCCGGCCTTGCCGGCCTGCGCGATCTCGTAGTCCGCAAAGTTTTCCTGACAGGAAAGTGACGAGAAGATCGCGAACGAGCGGTCGCTTTTCGTGGCGGCGACGGGGTCGAGAAGCCGGCCCGTCAGCACCCCCGCGTCGAACATGCGGCCGGGCCGCGTGAAATGCACGCCCATGAGAGCGGCGGCCTCGTAAGACCCAAGGGCATAATCTTTCTTCGCCATCTCACCCCTCCAGCCAACGTGTCCGCTGGCGCCAGCCTATCCGGCGCCCGCGGAAATCATCGCCTAAACGGTTGAGATTGACAATTTAACTGGAGGCGGCAACAGTCATATGTCATCGGCGGAATGATCCGCAAGGACACGCAAAGGAGTGCCCAGATGACACGACGGTGGACGGTGCTGGTTGATTGGACGGATGGCCCAGTGGAGGACACTGACGAGGTGGTGGTCACGGCAGCAACGCCGTCGGCGGCCGTCGCGGCAGCCAAAAAAGCGTGGAGGTTGACCATCGGTGCGGAGTGGCCTGCGTGCAAGTTGACGAACGTAGAGATTGCGACTAGCGGAACCCACCCCCCCCCCCCCCCAGTTAGGTAGTCGGGGGGGTAACTCCTGCTGATTGTGTGGGGAATGTTTCCTTCATGAAAATGAAACTCACCGAATTGCTCCACGACTTCTACGCTCCGATGCGCCGCATCTCTGATCGGACAATTGAACTCTACGGATACACGATCAAGAGTTTTGGCGACTTCCTTGGGCGCGAGCCGACGGTCGCTGACCTTGACGAACTCGTGGTCGCGAGGTTCTTGGCGCACAGGATTCGCACTCGCGAGCCGGCCACGGCCGCCAAGGATAGGGCACAGTTACGCGCATTATGGGAGTGGGCGGCGCGAGGCAAGATGGTCGATACATGGCCCCGCATCCAGCCCGTCAACGTGCCAGAGCGGGTGCCGGAGGCGTGGTTTACGGAGGAGTTTCAAAGGCTCCTGACAGAAGCCAGCAAGGAAACGGTGACCATCTCGGGCACTCCGGCCGCGCTTTTTTGGCGTGCGATCCTACTCGTGTGCTACGACACGGGGGAGCGCATATCGTCTGTGCTCGCGCTGCGATGGCGCAACGTGCGTGGCCTCACGGTTCTCTACGAGGCAGAAGATCGCAAGGGCAAGCGGCGCGACCTACTGCGAGAGATCACAGAGCAGACCGCCGAAGCCATGCAGGCAATCAAGGGGAGTCGGACGCCGGATGACGCCGTGTTCCTGTGGGACAAGAATCCGAAATACATCTGGCGGCGGCTGGCGATCATCCTCAAGCGAGCGGGGCTGCCAAGCGGCCGCAAGGACAAGTTTCACAAAATTCGTAAGACCTGCGCGAGTTACTCGCAAGCCGGTGGAGTCTCGGCGCAGGACGTGCTCGATCACGCCGATCCAAAGACGACGCGGAAGTACCTCGACCCCAGGATCGTGAAGCCCCCTTCCGCGATCAGCGTTCTGCCGAAGGTTGGGTAGCGGCCTTTGCGGGCTTGGCGGCCTCGATCTGCTGCCGGTAGCGGCGGCAGTCTTCGCGGACGACGGGGTTGTGCCGGCTCCACGACATGAGGTGCCCGTGGACGAAGTGGCACGGGTCGCCGCAGAGTACGACCAGATTGGAGGGGTCGAGTTCCAATTCCGGCCGCCCGATCTCTTTGGCGACGTGGACGGGGATGACGTGATGCACCTCAAGGTCGTTCGCCCGCCCACACGCCTCGCAGAAAGGCTGCCGGCGAATGGCGTCGGCCCGCACCTTGGGCCACCGGCCTGACCTGGGGGCACCGAACAGTTCGCCGGCCCGCCTCCGTAGCCACCAAAACACTAGGCTCGCTCCTGCGAAAGAGTGTCGCCGCCCTGCGTCAGCAGCCTTTCGCCGGCCTCTGTCAGCAGCGAGTAGAACGACGGGGGAGCGATCAGCGGGGGCACAGTGACGCTGACGACGGCGCCAGCGTCCACTACCGCGACGGCGGCCTGCTGCGTGGCCGAGAATGGCACAGATGCGGCCGGTGTAGCGGCCAAGGCGATGGCGGCCGCATGGACGAACGCCGGCACCACAGACGTTGCCGCCGTTGCCGCCGGCACAATCGACGCAGCCTGCGTGAAAGAGAAGGCAAAGGTCATGGCAGCGCTGCGGAGAATGAGCCGCTGACCGCGCACCGCTTCGCGCCAGACGGCGCCGTCAGTTGCAGCCTCCACCTCCTGCTCGCTGAAACGTAAGAGAAGTTTTCGTAGGCAATGGTGAGGTCGCCCGTGGTCGCGGTTGTCACTGTGACCGAGAGCGGCACAGTCGCGACCGATGTGTCGATTTCCTGAAGTATGTCGGCCGAAGAAGACGACGCCTTCACCGCGAAAATGTCGGCCGTGACCGTGTATCCGGTGATGTTCAGCCCAGTGAGTTGGATCGGGATCGACACGGTGTCACCGACGGCCGCGGTGATATTGAGAGTGCCTGGAAGTTGAGAAAATTCAGCCATGATGTCCTCCTCCGGTCATTCGCCTGCGGGCCGCTGGATCATCGCGACAGCCTCAGCCATCGGCACGATCTCTATTTCCGAGAATCTGGTCGCGTCGAGGTGCGAGAAGCCTTCCGCCAGAAGACCCCCAGGCCCGACTTCAGTCAGCATGTCGCCTGCCACCATCCAGCGGCCGTCTGTCAGCCGAACCGGCGACACGCGGAGCCACGGGCATCCGTGCGCTTGCTGAATCTCGTCCAGCCGCACCGCCAGCGAATCACCGAAGACCAGTGCGATCTCCAGCGATTCGGCGTATGCAAGCGGCAATTGGCCCGCTAAATCTTGAAGCGTCATGCGCGTCCCAATTCCTGCTGGAGTCTCAGCCACGCCGTCCCAAACGCATAAGCCTGAAACTGCGTCAGGGGGTCGCCAATCGTGTAGCCTCGGCATGTGCCAACGGCTGCCGCGTACCCGTTCACGCTCGTCGTCGCGGCGCCGCCGCTCACGTTCGTGTAGCCTGCTGCCATCACGCAAAACTGGGACAGCGGCTGCTGCGTCGATGTATTTGCGGTCGTCGTCTCGGTCGATACCCGCTCACCGCTCTCGTAGAACCACAGCGACGTGGACGAGGATCGGTTGACGATCTTCAGGTTTGCGTTTTGCGTGAACCCCGACTTCGTCGGGTTGCCGAAAACGCCGTTAATGCCGTAGGTCGTGCCACCCCATATCCGATACCAGCCTCGCGGCGAGGTCAGGCTCTCGTTGAAAAACCCGCCCAAGAGCATCCGATCCGTCGCATCCGCGCCGGTGTAGTCGATGCCAAAATGACCCGTCGCCCAATCAGTTCGCAACTCCGCAAACGTGCCCAGCGTCAGATAGCGCGTCGAGCCGTTGCCTACCAAACCTCCGGCTTCCGTCCACGACGCGGACGAGAAGTTGTTGTTCGTGTCGATGGTGCCGCCATATTGCGTGCCGCTTCGGCTCGGGCCGCGGTAGATCGGCACCATCGCAGCGGCGATGGTGTTCCCCGCGAAGACGTTCGCTCGCCAGATTTTGCTTCGCAGGCCAGCAGCCGCGACAGCCACGCAAAATCTGGTCACCGCGGCGCGTGTAGCCGTTGAAACAGAAGCGCCCTGCGCGCTCACGCGGCTCACCCAATCGTTGGCGTCCGCGACACCGTCATATCCCGGTATGTAGGTGTCGGCAGTTTGGAGCGCCGAGACGCTGCTGTTCAACGACGAGACTGTCGTGCTGATGCTGCTGACTTGGCCGTTTGTGTAGGAGAACGCTCCATCGATGCTGGTGATGACATTCCCCAGGTAGTCGTCTGTCGCGATATTTGTAGTGAATAGATCGGAGACATAGGTCTGAACCTCCGTTAGCGTGCCGACCGTCGTCAGCGCACCTCCCGTGGTCGTCACGACGATCTGGCCGGCGGCCGCGCCGATGGCGCCAGCGTTGGACAAGTTCCCGTGCGTGTGTGCCGTTTCCGCGGCGCCGACGCTGGCCGCTGTTGCCGAAATCGTCCCACTGCTGACGTTGATTCCGCTGCCGACAACAACGGCTCCGGCGGCGGTCGTCGTCGCGGATGGGAGCCTCGCGGCTGCCAGGACTCCACTGGTGATGTCGCCGGCCGCGTGCGAGTGGGTGGCCGCCGCAGCGCCGATGGCGGCCGGCGTGACCTCGTCGGAGCCGCCGGTGCCGTGGGCGCTGGCGTGGGCTGACGGCGGGCCGCCGCCCAAGGCCGCGATAGCGGCCAGCGTCACTTTCGTCGTCGCCGTGCCGGCCGCATCGCTTACCGGCACGACGCTTGTCGAGACAGCGGAACCGCTCGTCAACTCGCTGATTTTCTTGTCGGCCATCTGATCAGTCCTTACTTGCGGCGCTCGGGCCTGGGCGGCCGCGGTGCCGGCACGTCATCGCTGGGCGTCAGCCATGAGTACCACGCCGCGAAATTCTCAAGCGGCCCGCCGGGCACTGCTTCGGCAAGTGCGTCATCGCACACTAGCCACCCGCCCTGCGTGCCGCGCACCACGTTGACGCGGACGCTGCCGGCGTTGAACGCCGCGAGCGATGCGCGCTGCTCGTCGGTCACTGTCAACCAGCCCATTACACATCCCTCCCCAGCGCCGCCTGAAATGCCTGCATGGCGTTGTAAAATGCAACTCGCCCTGCGCTGTCACTCATGCCCTGTATGCGCCCGACAGAGTACGCAGCCAGCGTTGCCCGACCAAGCAAAGGGGTTGGCGTCGGCCCACTGCCGTCGTCTATCGACGACCACGTCGCGCCAAAATAGAGCGGCGTGCTGTCTCCCGAAGCGAAGGCGGCGGTGTAGCCCGTAATGGTGCCGGTCACATCCGTTCCAGCCTGCAAATACACGCCGGCGGAATCACTGGATCGCATTGCCAGATGATGCCCAAGGGCATGTTGCGCGGCTGTAAAAATTTCGCCTTCGCCATAATTCACATTCCCGACTCGCAAAACTGGGGCGTAGTCCGCGATGTAACCACCGTTGCTTCCAGCGTCCAAGGCCACGGCGTTGTTGGAATACGCGGCTGCGTAATCCTGGCCGCCGAAGTGGGGACCATAGTCATTGGTCCGCAGATACACGCTTGCATGCGTGTCGGACGCGCCGGCACCGAACGAGTACAGGCTGCCGATGGTGAGTCCAGTGTCGATGTACTTGCTCAATCCGTTGAAGTACACGCCTGTTGCCTGCGTGTAGTCTTCCTCTGCCAGTGGGCCGACGTTTACGTCGATGACAGGCCCGTACTGCGTGCCGCCGGGCGAAGCCCCTCGGTAAAGCGGCGTGCGAGCGGCTGCCAAGTTTCCCCCGCAAACGAGGCTTAAACGCAGAAACGCTGATCGGATGCCAGCCGCGTCAATCGCATCGCAAAAGTCACTGACCGCCTGCATTGTGGAGGCGGTGATTCCGGTGCCGCCATTTGCCAGTGCTGCGGTGCGCCACGCCAGCGCTTCTGGATGGTACGTCGGCCCAGCGACCGGCTTTGCCAGAGAGATGGCGCCGCCGATGAATCGAAACGCTCCGCTGGTGTTCAGGAACGCCATGTCAGTACGCTTGGACTGCCAGTGTCGTTGAAGCGCCGGTGTCGCAGATCGCGGAAATGCCGCTGGTGAAGATTGGCGTCAGGTCTTGGTCGAGCAGCAGCGAAGCGCCGGCGGCCAGGGGGACGCCGTTGCTCGTCGTCAGGGCGCTCGTCGTCGGCACCAACTTGAGGTAGGCTGTGGACGAACCGTTGTTGGCGATGGCGATGAACTGGTAGTTGTTGCCGCTGGCAGCGGCCAAGACGCTCGTCGCGGTTGTCCCTACGCTCACTGACGTGAAAACCACTGCTGCCATGTCTAGTTTCTCCCCTCAATGTTGGTCACCGCGTCCCGTCGCGTGAGAGCGGCCTTGATTTCGATCTGCCCGGTCGCAAGTTCCTCAAGCGTTCTGGCCTGCTGCTGTTGCACTTCTGACGTTGTCTCAAGGAACTCAACGTGGCTTTTCACGACCGGCTGAACGACCGTGCTGTGAATCGCAACGGCGGCCTCGCGGCCGAAATACACAACCGCTGCCAAGATCACGCAGGGGACGCCGAAGCGGTCAGCGATACGGAGAAACGTATCGATTGTGCCCTGCTTGAATTCGTCGGCAGTCATGCCATCCTCGCCTCCATGCGAGACAACGTGTCCTGCTTACATTATATGGGTCGGTAGCCTTAGAATGGCCGCATCGACCTTCCCCGGCAGGCACGTCAGGTCGCCGTCGTTCACGATCTCGCCGTCGATCAAGTAGTCGCTGATTCCGGCCTCGCTTTCGTGCGACGACGTGTCGGCTGTCAGGCACGAGACGCCCGGCCGAACGACCCGCAGGACGACACCACCGCGCTCGCGGATGGCCCTGGCCTCGTTGTCGAACCGCACGTCTGGAACCACCACCCTGTCGTGCCGGCTGGCGGCCCGCAGTGCCGACAGCACCCACAGGTCGTCGCACACCATCTGCCGCCCCCATTCCGTCCCAAGCGTCTGAAGCAGTTGCCGAGGCGACTTTCCGATCCACGGAATCACCGCCTCCTTCACGGCTCGGTCGTGTAGCCGGTCGGTTGTGATGCCCGTGATGGCCGCCACGGCAGCGTACAAAGGGTCGGCAAACGACACCTCCACGAAGCCCAGGCTCCGCAAGATCGTCGCGACAGAACCCTTCCCGGCCCCGGCGGCTCCGCACAGCCCAATCAGTCGCATGGTCACAACTCCAGTTTCTCGCCGTCGAACAGGATGGATACGCCCAGCGTGCCCCCAAGCCACCGCATGGCGACTCCGGCATCCGTCAGCATCGACTCGGCCGCCGCGACCTCGCCTGCCCACCGCGAGGGCGTGCGCGCCCTGGCGGCCTCATGCCCCACGACGGCCGCCACGCCAGCGCAGATGATCGCCCTGGCGCAGTCAGTGCAGGCGAACCACGGGCAGTAGAGGGTCGATCCCTCGGTCGCCTGCCCGCAGGCCGCCGCCTTGTAGATCACGGCGCGCTCGGCGTGTTCGATGTATCGGTACTTCTCCGGCGCCTCCAGGCGGCTGCCGGCCGCCCACCAACGAACGGGGTAGTGGTTGGCGGCGACCGCCACCGGCATCCAACCACCGGAAGGCACGAGCACGGCCCCGTTTTGCGTGCGGGGGTCGTGCGACCGCCTCGCCGCCGCGAACGCCGCCGTGCGGAGGAGGTCTTTTTCGGTCATGTGAGGAAGATCGGGAGAACCTTCGTGACCCGGCTGTGCTCGTGATCGATGACGATGAGGCTTTGGCTGGGCGGCTGGTATTCGGCCTTGATCCGGTCGGCAAAGGCGTTGTGGCCGATTAGGCACCCGTTCGCGACGAATCGATAGGGCAGCCAGGAAAACGAGTGCCAGTGCCCCAGCACGTCTAAATCGGCGCGCTGGGCTTGGTTCCAGTTGGCGATAGCCTTGTTCATCGGGATCGTCAGGCCGCCGATGCCGCCCGCAAACCGGATGGCGTGACCGTGGTGGGCGCGAAGCACGAAGCCGTCGAGGTCAACGATGTTGAGGTAGCCCCGGCCGATCTGCCACTTGACGGTGGGCCGCTTCTCGGCCTGGGCCATCGTCAAGTAGAGATGCTGTTCAAACGAATGTTCCTGCTCGGTAGCCATCCTGGGCTTGCCGACGCGGCCGTGGTTGCCGCAGGCCGTCGCCACGAGCACCGGGGCGATCTCGTGCATGGCGTCGATCACGCCGGCCAGCCGCTCGCCGGCCCAGCGGGTCGCCGCCAGCGGGGCCAGCGACGTGATTTCGACCAAGTCTTCGTGGATATGGCCCGTAATGAGGTCACCAAGGCAGGCCACGACGATGCGGCGAATGTTCGTCAGCCCTCGCTCGTGCTCTATGAGCATCGACGCTCGCTGCACCAGTTGCTTGATGCGGCGGTCGGCAATCTCCAGCGAGAACTGGTTGAGCGAGCGACAGGTAGAGGGGTCTACAGTCTCCTCGACGTGCCAATCAGACACCACGAGCACCACCGTCGCCTCTGGTCGCTTGCCTGCGGCCTTGGCCCGCGGAATCCGCTTGGCCCTGACGCCGGCAAGTGATGTCAGGTTCCTGACTGCCGCCTGCTCTGTGTCCAACTGCTTGAGCGCGGCGAGGTATTTCTTCTTCATCGCGGACAGTTCGTCGCGAAGGCGAGCGGCCTCCGCGTCGGCCGCGATGGCGATGACCTCGTTCTTCATAGGTCTTTGTTGAGCCAATTTCGGATTCCTTCCACGCTGATGACCGCGATCCCTCGCGATTTGCAGACCCTGTGAATCGCCCTCGCGACACCGCGGCCCGTGCCAGCGAACTTGCCCTCCTTCCACTCCGACTTGATGGCGAGAATCTCTTGCCTGTCGGCTTCGCTCATTTGCCGCAGCCAATCCACCCTCGGCGGTTCTTCCGCGGCAGCAGCGTATATTTCGTCGCGGATGCTGCGCTCCTGGGCCTTCGGCATCTGTCACTCCTTTTCGTGGTCGCGGTAGCCCAGCGCCCACAACACGCGGGCCAAGTCTCGGGCCGACTCGGTGATGTGCGACTCGCCAACGGTCGGGAAGCAGACATGGAGGACTTCGTGGCAGATCGTCTCCAGCCTGGATCGCGACTTGAGCCGCTCGTCCACAAGGATTTTCCGCTGCATCTGCGGGTTCTTGTGGTCCGGAACGTAGGCCCAGCCGGCGGCGCTGCCCTTCAGCCGCGTGAAACGCAGGAGGTATCGAAGCCCGCAGATGATAAAGTGGTGGTCTTTGGGCATTGGCAGATTGTCGTTCGGTAGCCTACGGCAGTCAATGCGATTTTCGGGCCTTCCAGATTGCCCGCCTTACCAGAAGCCTCGCTGCCGTGCCTGAAAACGGCAGCCCCCTGCGCTCGGCCTCGGCCCGCAGCCAGCCGACGATCTCGTCCATCCTGGCAATGCACTCGTCTGGACCCCAGGCGTCCATCTGCCGGGCGTGGGCGTTACAGGGGCACGTTGGCGTGGCGACGACCCTGAAGGGCCAGCCTGCCAGCATGGCCTTCATGTGGCCGCCTGGGCCAAGTGGAGGCGGCGGTGATGGCGGCCCCGATCTAGCGGCGGCTGGCGACTGTCTCTTGCGAGGGTATGACGAGTGATGCTCGTCCACCGTCACCGTGTCGGCGTCCTGCGACACGATGCACGGCCGCACCTCATCGGCCGTGTAGCCGCGAGACTGACAAACAAACTCAAACAGTTTTCGTGGGCCTGTAATCACGGGAAAATGTTCAGCAGGCAAGTTGGGAGGTAGTAGGGCACGCCGCACAAGTAAATCCACGCACTAGGCCCGTACTCACAACAACTGGCGTACCAAGCATATTGCGCGCCGGGTATTTCTTCCACCACGCTGATGTTGTAGTAGTACCACGTCTCCTGAAGAAACGTGACCCAATCCGGCGTTGGGCGAGGGTCGGGCGGAATCTCTTGAGTCCACGACTCGGGGTTTGCGCAGTACGTCCTAACCAGCACAACAGGCTCGCTGGGGTTTTCAGGGCCACACGGCAACTCGCAGCAGCACCCGCTTCCTATGGCGACGGCGCTGCCGCGCATGACGACCCTGCCGCCGTTCATCGAGATATTCACCATGCGTCACGTCGCTGTGGCCGTCGAGCAGGCCGTCACGTCAAACCACTTCATGCAGCCAGCCTCGTGGCCCAGCAACTGCACTGAAGTCGCGTTGAAACTGGGAAGGCTTGAGAAATCCACGCCGCCGATGACCATTGAGCACGTTGCCGTTGCGGCCTGAATTTCGACCGCGCTCTGCGTGCCGCTGGCATTTCCGAAAATAACGTATCTGGTGGCCGTGGTGACGGCAGTGCCGCTCTCGACGGACGGGTTGCACCAGTTGAAGACCGACACCGTGTTGGTCGATCCAGTAATCGTGACGGTCTTAAATGTGCCGGTCTGCCATGACCCCGTGAACGTCCCGACTTTCAGAGTGGTTCCGCCGCCGCCACGCCGCATGTCCTGAAGCCGCGTCGGAATTTCCGCACTGCTTCCCAGCGGCATCCCGTCCACGCGACGGATGATTTCGCGGAGTTTGTTCCGCAACCCAGGCCCGATGAGGTAGCGTTCGTTTTCGGCCATTAGATCAGCCGCAGTTTGAAGTTTGTAAAGTCGTACTCCTCGTGCGGGTTTCGGCGGTAAACTAGCACGGGCGGGACGGCCGTGCCCTTGCGAGGCGTCCCGTCGTCGTTGAGGGGGATTGGTTGTGCGCACGGCAACTGCGAAGCGCCGCCGGCTTCGTACTCATGTACCAGCACCATACCTCGCACCTTGTCGCCGCCGGCAATGTTGTCTGGCAGTGCCAGCGGCTGGAAAATCTTCTGCTCCCTGTGCTTTAGCGGTTGCCCGTAAACGTCTTGATCGGCTGCCGGCCCTGCCGGGTTGAACGCCAGCACGTTAAACCCCGTGTGCGGCACAGCCAAATCCCACCCAATGTCCGCGTCGTAGGATTGCCCATTCTCCCACAGTCCCTCGACGTGGTTTTTTTGGTACGCGAACTCGTAGGAGCACAGCCAACCACGGTACAGCAGGCCGCCCCATGACTCGACCGCCGGCCTGGACGACACGCCACGAAACATCAGCGACCGCCGGAAGCACCGCAGGCTTCCAACCCAAAACTCATTCCGGTTGACGGTTCCGGCGAGCGCGACGTGCTTCGTCGGGTCGGTCGGCTCCCATTGGTCAATCGAGATAGAGACAATCGGCGCGAAGCGAGTCACGCCGTCGAGCCGGTCGCCGGGCTTGTTTGCCGCCGGCTCGGCGTTGCCAATGGGGTTGCCGTTTTGCCCGATCTTTGTCCACGAGTACGCCGGCACTTCCGACAGGCTCGTTGACGTAGACCAGTTCGCCGGGCGAATCTCGGGAGACTTGCTGTTGGGGTCTTCCTGCTGGCTCCCCGCAGTGGAGTCGTAGGTGAACGTGCAGAGGGCGACCATCCGGCTCTCGCCCTCAAACTGCGCAGCGAACGATTTGCAATAAAGGTCCGTGTTGTACGGGTGCTGGTCGCCAATCTTGACGTTGCACGTCGTCTGAATGTTGAACACCTCGCCGGCAGAATTCAGGAGAACGCGGAACACCCGCGTCATCGACGCCGTGATCTGCCCCTGACTTGACGAGAAGTTGAACGTCGTGCCTGCGGATATTTCGCTGACGAGTTTCGGCATGAATCAACCCTCCAGAACGTCTACGCGGAGCCGGGCCGTCGCGTCACCGATTGCCCTATAGGCGGCCCCGGTAGCCAGCCGAAGCACTGCCGGCTCGCCACCCCGCAGAGTCGAGAAGGGGTAGAACGTGCCGGCGGCCGAAATGCCAACCTGAACCGTCGAGGCAGTTGATGTGGATAGGTTTCGCAGGAAGGCAAGGCCCACCGACGACAGGTTCGCCGTCGAGATGCTGGTGGCGCTCGCGGAACTCGTGGACACGGTGATGGTCTGCGATTGCAGACCCACCTGACTCATCGCTGCCGTGACGCCGTTAGCGGCCATGCTGCTGGTCAGGTTCTCCTTGGTCACTTGGACACTGATGCTGTAGTTGATGTCGGCCACTGAATACTCCTTACAAGTCGAGGACGATACCGGCGTTGCGAGCGATGTCCTTGAGGACGGCGACGACCTCCACAAGTTTCTGATTCTGCTTTTCCAGTTCCACGATGTTGGCGTTCTTCGCGGAGTCGTCGCCGCGGAGAAGACGGTTGAGTTCCTTCTGCCCCTGCACCGTGGACACGTCGGTAACCTCCAGCGCCGCCCTGGACGGCCCTTGGAGAATGGCGTTTTGCACCTCCTCGGCCATGCTGGCGATCATCGGAGCGGCCTGCTCCAGTTGCTCACGGCCAAAGCGGCTGGCCTGCTCATTGGCCTGCCTTCGCGACAACAGACCCTCGTCTCTGGCGGCAACAATGTCCAGCATCCCGTTCCGCGCCTCCCTCGCGGCAACTTCGGAGTCTCGCAGGCCGATGTCGCGACCACGCTCGGCGGCGTTGAATCGCTCGTCCCGCTGCCGCTGCCGCTCGCGCTCGGCAGCGTTCCGGCGATCAGCCGCATCGGCCGCCGCCTTTGATGCTTGACCCTGCGGGCTGTCTTCAAATCGCCGCTCTTGGCGACTTTGGATGGCGGCTTTTTCTTCGGCCGCCTTAGACTTCTCCTCCGCTGACGCAGTATCGCTGTCGAGAATGCGCTGCAATTGCTCAAGCCGCATTCTTTCTGCGGCGACTTGCGGATCGCTGGCGATGTCGGCCTCAAACTCACGCCGCCGCTGATCGTTTTCCCTACGAACGCGGGCCGCGTCGTCCTGCGATCTGCGGGCCTCTCGCTCCGCGTCTGCCCGCCTTCCAACTGCCCTGTCTGCCTCGCGGGCAGCGTCCCCAGGCCGCCGCCGATTGCCGCTTGCGTCAAACTCACCGTTTACGACATTGGCCGCTGCTGCGCGGTTAGCCTCTCGTCTGGCGTCCCCAGCCGCCGACACGGCAGACTCCGCGACGGAGCCTGCGAGATCGGTGCTAATTCGCTTTAACGTGTCAGCAAAGACGCGGACGACTTCCGCTGCGGAGCGATGTGCTGCCGCCTGCGAATTGAGGGCTTCCATCTCTTTCTGGAGAGCCGCGTTTCGCTCTGGAGTCGTGCCCTGCTCTAGTTCGTCTGTGATCTGTTTGAGTCGAGCAGCGACTTTTTCGGCCTGATCGCGAGTGCTACTGAAAGGTGCGATGTTTTCGCCAATGAGCGACTGCACTGCCGACAGTGATCGGCTTACCTCAATGCCCGCGTCAATGATGCCTTGGACGACCTTGTTGTCAGTCGCGATTTTTATCTTGTTGTCCAGTTGGGCTATCAATAACTCAAGCCTTTGCACGGCTTGATCGACAGCCGAGTTGTCTCCTGGCATATACCCCTGCGCGCCAGTCATGGCAGCCAACTGATCTTGGAGGGCTGCACGAAGTTCAACGTCCGACCCAGCAGCCGCCGCTTGCTCCGCGCGCTGCCGCGCGGCCTTCATGCGATCCCGCCTGTCGTCGTAGTCTGCGACCCCTGGCACGAAAGCCTCAAAAAAAGACATTCCGGCCGATTCCGCTTCTCCTGCGACCCGTATCGCGGCAGCGGCTTCGTCGCGGCCAACATTTTGCGAATTGACCGCCTCCTCCCTCGCGCGTTTTTCGCGCTCTTTTGATTCTCGGAGTTGTTTTTGAAGCAGAATCACGCGGCCCACGCTGGTAGCGCTGTCAATTTGCCGCTCCAGCATTGCCTGCGTGGCCCGTTCGCGAGCCACTTCCGGCGAGGCGGCCGCGATTCTTTCCTCTGCCTGCTCCCGCCGTTTCTTCATCACCTCGTCGCGGTCTTTCGCAAAAGACCGCGACTCCTCGGTGGCCTTGGAAAACACGTTTCGCGTCAAAGAGTCCCCGAGAGAGCGATATGCCTGGGCCAACTCCTCTACAAGCGATTTCTGGCGAGAGATGGCATCATTCAGCGACTTGGTTTGATCTTCAGCCTCTCGGCCGCCGTTGATCCACTTTGTGAGCGCCAGCGCCGCTTGCGCTGTGATTGTCACCCCCAAGCCAACAAACAACCCGGCCGTTCCACCAAGTATGAACGCCATTTGCGAAATGTTGTTACTGACAGCGCGGAGTTTTTGATCAAAACCGCCAGTAGACGACATAAAGTCATCGATGGCGAAGCCCAACTGCTGAATTGCGAGAGAGGCGTTTCCGGCTCCCATCCGGCTTATGTCGCCCTGCCTGCGCGAGCCTGCCCCCGCGACACTGTTGGCTAAAGAACCAGCGTCAATGCCGCGAAGCGATGCGATTGTGGAGACTGCTTGGTTGCGGAGGTCGGCTAACTCACGCTGCACGCTCTCGGTCGCTATCGTCCCGTTTGCCATTGCGGCGGCGATAGCGCTCCGCAGGTTGTTGAACGCCTGAACCCCTGGTCCGCGGGCTTCGGCCGACACGAGGCTCAATTCACTTTGTAGGACGTTGAGTTGGGCGGTCATCCGAGATGCGACCGCTTGATCAAGCCCAAATTCAACTCCGGCCGTGCCGGCGCCACCGTGCCCCTGGACAATCTCCATTGCGGCCGCCAACCTTCTCGCTGCCTGCTCGGCGTCCTGAAGGCTGCTTTCAAGCGAGTCGATAGCGTTGATGGCGGGCGTCACGTCCCCCGCCATCTGAATGAACTCATTCTGTATGGCGTTGAGCGCCGGCAGCATCCCTTGCCGAAGCGTGGCCGGAAGCGACTCTAGTTGAGATCGGAGGTTGACAATGCGTTGCCCGACTGATCGCAATTGCCGCGGCACCTCGGAGGCGCTCGCGTTATCAGTTCCAAGCATTTCAGACGCTTGCCGTCGCCGTTGCGCTCGCTGGCCCTCGGCAACGTCTGTGCTAAAGCCCGTGCGGGAGATGTCCGTGCGCTCGCCAATGCGCTTGGCGATTTCCGCCTCGCGCTCTTTTATGCGCTGCGCGGCAATGCTGGAACTCATGCCCGTGCGGGAGATGTCCGTCTTCGCTCCGATGTTCTTTTCAATCCACGCCCGTCGCTCCAGTTCATCGTTTAGGCTGCGCCACACCGCCAATTGGGCCGTGAGTTTCGCGGTGGCAGCCGGCACGTCGCCGTTGACGAGTTGGGCTTCGTTCTCCAGGGCGGCGTTCAGCCGCTCGGCCTCCGCAGCGGCCGCCGATATTTGCGACACCATGCCGGCGAACCCGCCAGAAGCGACCGAAGACGGCGAAAGCGCAGCCGCCTCCTGCTGAAGCCGCTGCGAGCGAGTGGCTTCCGCTACAAACTGCGGGTTACTGAACCGCAGTTCTTTCCCTGTCGCGAGGCCGCCGACGAGTTTGCTGGCCTCGCTCAATCGCTTCATCGAATCGACGGCCACGTTGACGGCACCGGCGACCCGCTGGAATCGCTCCTCCGACACGGTGCCGGTCTTGTTAATCGTGTCAGCCAGCCGCTCGGTCAACACTTGGGCCTGCTTGAGCGCGGGGCTGAACTCGCCCTGCACCTCCATCGACAACTGGTTGAACGACTTGGTCGCCGCGGCCAGGGGGCCGCCGATCTCCTTCGTCACCGACGCGAACGCTCGCATCCGGCTCACGGCCGAATCGAGGTCGGGGCCAGCGAAGCCCTTGAAGGACAGTTTCCCGGTGGACGCCGCCTGAAGCGCGCGCTCCAGTTTCTGCGCTTCGGTGTAGATGCCACGCAGCGAGGTCGTCGCCTTCGTCTGCGCCGACGTGAGCGACGACTGCATGGAGGACGCGAACTTCTGCACGTCCTTCGCAGCGCCGTTCAGTTTGGACTGAAAGTCGCTTGTGTTGGCCGAAACTACGGCCGATATTTTGCCGAGATAGCCGTTCCCCATAGTCTCATCCTTGAGGCTTTGTTAGTTTCGACAACTCGGCAAACATCTGCTCTTTGGTCTGCGACGGCTTGTGAGATGCCGGAATGAAGGCCGACTCATCCGGCACGTCGTTCTTCTTGTAGTTGCCGGAGGCCGCCATGATGACCCTGCAAATCCTGGCGGTCTGCTGCCAGCCATCGCTGATCGGCCACCGCTGGTCGTAGGCGTACCACTCGGCTATCTCGTCGGAATCGACAGTCTCCAGTAGTTCTCGGACGGTTTTTCCAAGGGCCAGGGCTAGACGGAGGTAGAAGCGGCGTTCTGGTCGGACGGCGAACCTTCCCCCATCGCATCAACTGCCTCCTTGGTGAAACCATTGATTGCCCAGGCCGCGTCGAACACACGATTGATTACCACGCTCGACCGCTCGCCAAGGAAGTCGATGTCGGCGTCGGTCAGGATCGTCGCACCGTCCTCGTCGCAGAGCGTCAGGATGAGAAACTTCATGCGGAAGTTCTTCATGCGCTGCTCGGCCGCCAGGGCTTCCTCAAAGGACTCGCGGGCCTTGCCGTTGATGACGCGGACGTAGTAGGTGCCTCCCCACTCCGGCACTTCGATGCTCTTGATGCGAATGTCCTTGGCGCCAAAAAGCCGCTTGCGAAGATCAGCCGACATGCTCATGTGCTCCAACGAAGTGAGGGTAAGAACGGGTCAGGGGGCGTAATAATCCGTCAGCCGAAACTTCATCGTGCCGCGAACAAGGTCATTGACCGTGGCGGCGGCCGTGGCCGACTCTAGGATGGCGTTTCGTGAGTACGAATAGCCGGCCGACGAGAAAGACAGCGTTCCTGTCTTGCGGACGAGGTCGGTGACGTTGCCCGTCCCCGGCGTGTGCAGATAATCAATCGACACGCTGCCGCCCGACCAAGCGCCTGTAGGCGCGAGGACGTACTTGTCCACGCTGTCGTTCCAGGCGGTCATGTCCACGACCTCCGCAGTCGGTTGCTCAACCGAGATGCTGGTGATCGTGAACTTGCTGCCCTTGAAGGTGAACGTCGCGCCCTGCGCGGAGGTGCCGGCCATTGCCCTTCACCCCCGAATGGGTCACGCCACCTTGAACGACACGCTGCCCTTGACCAGATCACCGACGCTGCCGCCGACGCTGGCCGACATGATCGTCGCGTTGCCGCTGTAGGCCAGTGGGCCAGTGATGGCGAGCACCCCGCTCTGGCCGGCAGTGAGGATCGCTGCGGAGATAACGTCACAGGTGACTTCGCGGTTCGTGGCGAACCCACCAACCCACTCGCGTCGGCCGTTAGGGGCGATTCCAAGGTGGCTGCCATCGATCAAATCCTGCGAGTCGTTGACCTGAACCGACGTGACCGTCAGGTTGGTGCCCCCAAACGTGAACGTCAGTCCCTGTGCGGAAATGCCTGCCATGACCTGCGCCTCCTTGCGCTCTTTTTAGTGTCCTATTCGGTAGCCTCAGACCACCGAATCTGAAACAGTTGTCGAACCTCGTAAGCGGGCGGGAGTTGTGCCCCCACGGCCGTCGGATCGATGAAATCATCGGTTTCCGACACTAACCGCATATCACTGATTGTAGCCCCTGCCAGGGTGCCGGTGTGACCATCCAAGGCAAGCCGCACCTCGTCGGCCAGCGTCCTCGCCATGTCGTAGGTCAGACCCCAAGACGCCAGTTGAACGTGGACAACCGGCTGGAACATCGGCCCGGCCAAATGCGCCTCGCGGACAATGTTGTTCCTCTTGTAGACGCAAAACGGCATGACAGCGGTCTTCGGGACGGCGATGGCGAAAACCTGAAATCCGACGAGCCGGGCCACGCCGGGCGTCGTCACCAGCCGCTGAAAAATGTGCTTCTCGGGGGAGACAATCACTTTGACAACCTCTCCAGAGTGCTCTTGAGTGTGGCGGTCAGCGTGCTCAGTACGGCCTGCTGCTCTTGGGTGATCGTGTTCTGCATGGCGTTCGTTGGCTTCATCTCGCCGTACTCATCGCCGGGGTGAAGCGTGACGGGGTGCTGGCGGCCTGTTTTCTTGTCGGTGTAGAAGTCGTGATTGCCGCCGCGGCCTCGCCGGGCCTGACGGGTCGGCTCGTTCTTTGACCCCATGAGGAAGTAATAGCCCTTCGACATGCTGGCGAACTGCTGATCGTTGGCCGAAGAATGACGGCTCATCTTGCCGTTGATCGCTTGATGGACGTTGATGTACGTCCGTCTTCCCTGCGTGCCCGGCCGGCGTGGGCCGGTGCCGAACTCTACGAGCCACGCATGATTTCCCGACGCCTGCTTTTCGTTGGCGCCCATCGGGCCGGTCTGAAGCGGGCCGACGATGGCGATGACGCCGCCGTCCTCGGGGTACGACTTGATGCGAGTTCGGATGCTCTTGCGGAGGTTCCCGGTCACGTCGGCCACGCGGCTGCGATAGCCATTTTCGATGTGCTTGGCGGCCTCCTTGACGCAGTTGCCAAGCGCGGCCGGCTCACCCATCTTGGCCGCCAAGGATTGCAGTTTCAGCGCCAACTCGCGGATGCCGGCCGTCTTGACCGTGACGAAGCCCTGCGCGAGAGACTTTCCTGTCGAGCCGCCAATGTCGCGGGCGACACCCTCTCCCTGTGTGATGCTGGGGAGGCCGAGATCGTTCATCACTCCACCTCTCTCGCCATGATTTCGTGCACGGTGCGAACTTCCCGCTCCATGACGCTCACGATCTCCATCATCCGCCCCCGCCAGGACAGGCGGTGCTGGTGCGTGATGCCGGGGAAGAACCGAATCCGTACCTTGTGTGTGATGATCGCGTTGGCCTGCTGCGCCTGGAGGGTTTCGCGGGCTGAAAGACCCTGGACGCTGGCCCATACCGTGCCGGCCGGCACAAACGGCACCACGGCCGCGCCCAGCGTGGACTGCTCGTCCGTCGCCGGGGCGAGGATGGTCACGCGCTCGCGCATGAGGCCGGAAACGATCACTAGCCCACCCACACGCAGGAGTACGATCCAGTTCCGGCCACGGCCGCGACCGTAACCGTGGCGGTCGTCGGCAGGACGGCCACCCTGTCGGCGGTCACGTCGAGGCCGCCGGCCACGCGGAGCGGGCCGGCGCCTGTGTTCTTGATGACGAGCGTCGAGAGCGTGGCCGGGCCGGTGATCGCCACGGCAGCCGTCGTACACGTCGCCGTCAGGGCCACCGCGGCCAGCGGAGAGGTCGAAACGTGGTCGGACAGCGTGCCGATGGTCAGCGTCGTGGCTGTGGCATCCTGAAATACAACGTCAACGTCAACGCGGGCACGGACGGTCATCGGTAGACTCCCAGGCCGGAGGCGGCCAGCAGCGTGTCGAACATGTAAGGCGTCGAAGTCATACTGCCGACAACTGCCGGCTGCCGCGTGTCGAACCAGTGGGCGACGAGGGCGAGGATCAGCAACTTGGCGGGCGGCGGCACGTCCGCGGCCGTAGCGCCGTATCCGGCTGAATACTGCACGGTGACGGAGTTCTCGTCGCCGCGAGTCGGCGGCCACGCCGTGGCCCACTGCGGATAGATACGGCCGGGCATGACGCGATAGTCCACCTGAAAGTCATTGGCCGCGCTCGTCAGCGTCGAATGTGTGCCATCGCCGTTCCGGTAGGTGACCGTCACGGGAGCGTTCAGCATCGGCATCCTGGGCAGGATGATGGCCCACACGGGAAACAGGTCGTAGCGTGCTTCCCACACGCTGGTCATCAGCGTTAGTTCCAGCACGTCCTCGACGTAGACCCTGCCGCACTGAATGAGCGAGGTGATGTAGTCGTCGGAGTCGGTGGTATCGACGCGGCACTGCGCCTTGGCCTGGGCGAGCGTCACCGGCTCGGCAGACGGGCCGCTGACCCTCACGAGGCTTCGATACGGGGTGATCGAAGACGTGGGCCGCTGGGGCGTTCCGAAAACGATCTGATCCATGACTACCGCTTCCTCTTGTGTTTGGGAGCGGCATCCGCCCGCTCAACGTCCCTGTCTTCGTCCGCAGTCTCGACGGCACGCTCCTCGTGCTCGTCAACCGCCGCGATCAGCCCCTTGCGGATGAAGATGTCGCACATGCCGCCGGGCCAATCCTCGAACACTTGGCCGGCTTCGTAGTTCCCGAAGTTGTGGAGCACGCGAATTTTCATGTCACCCGCCCCCAGGCATCCTCGGGCGACTTCTGCCCGGTCGTCCAGTAGTCAGTGGTGTGCTGATGCACCTTGCACTGCGGGTTCGCGCGGCTGGGCCAAGTAATCATCAGTTCGGCGTGGCCGACGCTGATGTTCGTGGCGATGCCCAGCGTGTTGCCGGCCTTGGCCCATTGGCGCCAGAAGTAGATATCCTCGTCGCAGTGACCGCCGTCCCACATGCCCCTCTCGTTAGCCTGGGCCAGAAACCACGGTTTCGGCATCTTCTTGAGGGCTTCGGTGCGCAGGAACGTGCAGCCAAAGTGGGCCGTCTCGACTCGCTGGACAGGCTTGGCGAACCAATCACCCTCGACGCTGTGCTGATCTTCAGGCGCCGCGCCGTGCTTGGCGAACATGACCGTGTTGGCCTCTCGCTTGGTCTGGAGCGGTGCGATGGCGTCAACGCCTGAGTGCATGAGCAAGGCCAGAAGCGCCTCGACCGTGCGGGCGTTGAAAATCGTGTCGTAATCAAAGGTCAGGATCACGTCATTTTCCTCAATGACGGTTTCCATCACTCTCTGAAGCGTCTGCCCCCAAAACGCCCCGCAGATTTTGGTGGGCGCGATACCGTGCGGGGCCAGAGCGGCCGACACGCAGAAGAAATTGTCAGAGAAGGTCAGGCGCGGGGTGCTCATCACCGCCGCGACCTTGACCTCCGCTTCTACACCACCAATACGCAGCAGCACGTTTCGCTCCTTGTGTGGAGCGGGCGCGCATCCTTGCGCCTTCGTCGGCCGTCATGGCCGTCCCGCTTGTACGGGATCAGCCTTTGACCCAGCCGATGACACCAGCCTCGGACGCGGACGAAGGGGCGTTCTCGCCACGGGACAGGCGAGCGGTGACAACAGTGTTCACCGACACCGCGGGGGTCGCCGTGACCTTGAGGTAACGCTTCTTCGACTGCGTTGCCACGTCCATCTTCACGATGGACGCCACGGAAGTGGAGGCCGTGGGGATCGTGAAGTCGGTGCCGCCGGTCATGCCGGCGACAGCGGAGTAGGACGAGTCGTCGTCTGACTCCTCGATCTTCAGCACGCTGGCAAACACCGTGCTGGCGTTGCTGGCCCGCAGCACCGCCACGCTGGCGTAGTCATAGCCCAGCGTGTCGATGGTCAGGGTCACGGCGCTGGTGCCGACTGCCGTGGGGACAGCGGCCACCACTTTCTCCATCTGCGAATGAATCATGGTTCTAGGTTCTCCTTGTTGGTGGCTTCACGATCACGAGGCAGCGGTCTTGAGGGCCAGCACCGGGCCGGGCGTCGTGTTGTCGCCAAGCGAGTGGTGAACGATGTCGAAACGCATGGTGCCCTGGAGGAGCAACTGATCGGTCGTGGCGTACACTTGGTCGTACATCCGCACCGAGAAGTCACGCCGACGAGCGTAGATGCTCGACAGCCCCAGGTTCCCGAACAGCACCTTGATCTTGCTGGCGTCGGCGCCCAGCGTCGTGTCCATGACGTGAACGAGGTTCACCTTGAAGCCAAGGAAACTCTCGCTGGCGCCACCGCCCAGGCTTTCGATGGTGTTACCGCCGGCCGCGTAGCGGAGGCGGGCCATCGAGGCCGCGAAGCCGGCCGGGCTGATGTACCACTCGGCACCCTGGCGGGCGTAGAGGGGCATCTTGCCGATCAGACGGATGAAGTCCGTCACGGTCAGAGTCTCAAACCCGGTGTGGCCGGAGTCGGCAGCCTGCACCGACGCGGTGTGAGTGCCGTCGTTGATCTTGTTCACGATCCCGTTGATGCCGCCGTAGGTCTGGGTGCCGTCACCGTTCCAGCCACAGAGGTCAACCTTGTAGGCCAGCGAGGTCGCGAACTCGTTGGCGACTGCGTCGGCCAGCGAGATCAGTGCGTCCTCGACAACCTCGCTCGACATGCGGGTTCCGACCGCCAACTTCTTGGCGATCAGTTGCACGTTGCTGTAGGTCGGCTCGGATTCGCTCACCGCGACTCCTTCGCCCACAAAATACGCGCTGGTGCCCGAAATTCTCTTGGGGATCACCATCGTGTCCCGCGTCATGTTGACCTTCTCGACGTTCGACCGGGCGAACGTGCCGTAGTTCTCGACCAGCCGGATCACGCGGTTCGCGAACTCTTCGGGCACCAGAGCGCCACCCGACGAGTTGCTGTTCTCGCCAAGGGCACGGCTTTCGACGCCGTGGTCTTTGCACCACCGCAGGTCGTCCGCGTTCTTGAACACATGCGCCCGCAGCCACCGGCCGCAGCGGTAGGCGCTCTCGACGGCCTCGGGGCCATCGTTGAACGCGGTCAACTGGGAGTGATGGGTGGAGAGCGAACG
>Ga0181343_1000308_pt1 | contig 22993 bp, 26 predicted proteins | sample Su13VDMLBSD_FD_130110 | JGI IMG/M metagenome (GOLD analysis project Ga0181343, IMG submission 130110) | Freshwater viral communities from Lake Michigan, USA - Su13.VD.MLB.S.D | ecosystem: Environmental > Aquatic > Freshwater > Lake | place: USA: Michigan | collected 2013-07-15
GCGGATGCGATCTTCTGGATGTCTGAGCAGCAGCGCGCGCGCTATACAGAGCGGTTCCCAAATCTGTTGGGACACAGGAATTCTCATGTCCTAAGCTCTGTATTTGATAGTCGTTTCTTTGAGAAGATTAATCAACTTAAGAGCAAGACATCTGATAGAAGCGGCTGGATCGTCCTCGGGTCGCAGTCATGGATCAAGGGCTATGAAGACGCTGTGAAGTGGTGTGAGGACAACGGAAAGAAGTTTCAGAGCTACTGGGATGTTCCGTACGAGGAACTGCTTGACGTCATGTCAAGATCTGAGGGATTTGTTTATCTTCCACGTGGAGGTGACACATGTCCGAGAATGGTGATCGAGGCAAAGCTTCTTGGATGTGAAGTCGTTACCAACGACAACGTGCAGCATGCAGCAGAAAAATGGTGGAATGCCAACCCAGATGATGTCTGTGATTATTTGAAGGGTAGGCCTGATGTGTTTTGGGCGGCCATAAATAATGTTATCCAGCAGCAACCGACGCTGTCTGGTTACAGCACAACCTACAATTGTGTCGATCAAAACTATCCATTCGTCGAGTCGATCACGTCTCTCCTGGATGTCTGCGATGAGGTTGTCGTCGTCGATGGCGGATCGACAGATGGAACCTGGGACGTCCTCACTGAGATGTCAAATGAGAACCCGAAGCTCAAGATCAAGCAGATCGAGCGTGACTGGAACCATCCACGACACTCTGTCTTTGATGGAATGCAGAAGACAGCTGCACGAGATCTCTGCACGGGTGACTTCTGCTGGCAGCAGGACGTCGACGAGATAATCCATCAGAATGATTACCAGAAGATCCGTAATTTGCTCACATCGTCACCCAAGAGTGTAAATCTCATCTGCTTGCCTGTGACAGAATTCTGGGGTAACAAGGGTAAGATCCGGATCGACATTAATCCCTGGAAGTGGCGCCTGAGTAGAAACCACCCAGAGATCACGCACGGCATCCCAGCAAGCCTGCGTCGTCAAGATGAGAATGGTGATCTCTACTCTGCACCAGGATCAGATGGCTGCGATTACATCACACGGAGCACAGGTGACCTAGTTCCAAATGTCAACTTCCATACGCAGCAGACAGAACAATTGCGTCAAGCTGCTGCGAGAGATCCTGCAGCAAGGCAGCAGTACGTGCAGTGGTTGACAGCAGTGATCCAGAACTTGCCAGGAGTTTACCACTATTCATGGTTCAATCTTCCTCGCAAGATTAGAACTTACAAGAACTACTGGTCACGTCACTGGCAGAGCATGTACAACATCAGTCAGGATGATACAGCAGAGAACAACATGTTCTTCAATAAGCCTTGGGTTGATGTAAGTGATGATGAGATTGACCTACTTGCTGTCCGCCTTGAGCAAGAGATGGGTGGTTGGATCTTCCACCGTAAGATTGATTGGAACAATCCCACACCGAGTGTTATGATAAATGAAGTAACACATCCGGCTGTGATGGAAGATTATGTCAACTCCTAAAGTACTGGTCACGATATGCTGCTACAATCACGGCAAGTATCTTGATGAAGCAGTTCAGAGTATTATCGACCAGACATACACAAATTTGGATATCTGCATAGTTGACGATGGATCAGATGCAGATCAGAATATCGGCAGGATAACAAAAGATCTACAGCAAAGAGATGCTAGGATCCGCGTCATTGCATTGCCTAAAAATGTTGGTAAGTGGCATGGCCTCAATGAGGCTATAAGGACGTCTGACGCAGTTCTTTGCACGGCACATGATGCAGATGACATCTCACTTCCTGACAGGATAGAGCGTCAAGTCGCATGCCTCATGAAGACGCAAACTCTTCATAATCTTTGTGGATTTCACCACTGCTGGTCAGAAGATGATGTTGTTAGGATCAAAAAAGATTATGTGCCACCGAGCAATCTACAGATCGTTAATTCTGAGATTGTCACTAGCGCTGTTATGATGGGCAAGAGTACACCAGGAATAAATCACTACTTTACAGGGCAGTTTGAGACAGCAGGCGTCAGCGCTCTCTTTTACAGACAGATCTGGGAGATGGGTATTCGTTTTAACCCACCCGGCGCAGGAATTAGAACACTTGCTAGCGAAGACAGTGATTTTAATTTCAGAGTGACTGCACTCCTGAGTAGGACATCAATCCTAGCAGAGCAGCCTTATTGCTATAGAAGAAATACATCAACCAACAACGAGCTCACATGAAGAACAGAATTTTAGCAATATCTGCACCGGGCGACGACCGCGGCCCAGGCGTGATGTTCAGAAACCATATCAAAGCAGTTACCCACAAAGATAGTGAGATAGAAATAGTTCCACTCACACAGGAGATTTGGGATAATGATGCTGCACTGACTTCTTTTGATGCTGCATGGGGTTACGTTAGGTTTCACCCAGGAATAGTTCCACGTCTTAGGCAGCTTGGTGTTCCCATCATTGGTGGCCCGAACATTGTGATGGAAAGAGCAGATGCAGGTATCACAGACGAGTATGAATGGTGGTATCTAACACAACCCAGTGTAGATGTCAATCTAAATGTTGCTGAATACTATAAAGATCATGTCCAGAAGTTTGTTACCAACGGAATGCGGTGTGAAGTTCTAGAAGGATGCTATGATGTTTCTTCTTTAAATTTTGAAAAGAGCAAAAGAGACATTGACGTCTTACTCTATCATAAAGTTAGAGTAAATGATGACAATGATAAGGCACTAGACAGACTGAACCTCCTTAATAACAAGTTGAAGAGCAAAAATCTACAGACTGAGATTATAGTTTATGGCTCACACTCTAGAGAAGATTATTTCTCTCTATGCAGGCGGAGCAAAACCGTAGCCTGGCTAAGCATTGAGGACTATGCAAGCATAGCTCAAATTGAAGCTCACCTACTGGGCGCCTGCGTCGTAGGCACACCTTGCAACTTGACTATTCCATCCTTTGATGCTACACTATGTCATAATTCACAAGATATGAACGATTGGATCACGTGGAAAGAACCAGAAACTGTAAGTGAAGATTACTTGAACACAATCTTACAAGTCATTGACACACAAAATCTTGATGAAAGAGTGCACACCACAGCTTCTGAAAGACACGGCTACAAACGTTATAGAGATGAACTTTCAAATATTATTGGAAGGCTAAAGTGAAGATACTGTACAAATACCCGACAAGAGAGCGACCCCTCCTTTTTTCTAGAACTTTGCGTGCATGGTATGACAACATGCAGCGTGATGATTTTAGTTTTTTGATCTCTTGTGACAACAATGATGCGCAGATGAACAATGACAATGCTAGACAGTTCATGTCATCTTTCAAAAATCTCACATTTCGCTATGATGACAATTCAAGTAAGATTGAAGCCTGCAATAGAGGCGTGAGCGAAGAAAATTTTGACATTGTTGTGCTTGTGAGCGATGACATGGTTCCCGAAGTACGAGGGTTTGACGACATAATTGTCCAAAGAATGTCTGAAGAATTTCCAGATACTGACGGTGCTCTGTGGTTCTTTGACGGCTACAACCCAGACATTAACACACTGTCTGTCTTAGGCAGGAAGTACTACGAAAGGTTCGGTTACATTTATCACCCAAGTTATATCACCCAATGGTGCGATCAAGAGCACACGGACGTATCTAAGTCGCTAGGAAAGCTACGCAGGTACGATGACGTCATAGTTCGACACCTCCACCCAGAAGTTGCAGCTTTGAGAAATGATGTTCGAGATGCTCTCTCAAAGCATGTACCTGAATACACACAAGCAAATTTTCTAGGACATGATAATCTTTGGTTGAGAAATTCAAAGGGCGATCTTGACAGAGAGACATACTATAACAGAAGAGCAGCAGGCTTCCCAAGGTAAACACTTTTTAACCAGACAATAAAATGGTACCTAGGAAGGTACATGCTAACTGGTAAGAATATCTTTGTCACTGGTGCTGGTGGCTTTATTGGTTCATCAATTGTCAAAAAGTTGGTGGCACTTGGCGCAAATGTTAGCAGTCTTGTGAGATCAAAGTCAGCTGAAGATGTTGAAACTCTGAAAGGATCTAAGATATACGTCGGTGATGTCTGTGACTACTCACTAATGTCTGAGATTATTTCAACAAACAGTATAGACTACATTGTTCATCTAGCAGCTAACGCAATTGTTAAGAATTCTGCAAGAGATCCAATGAGCACTTACCGCGTCAATGTCATGGGAACAGTCGCGGTCCTTGAGGCAGCAAGAAATGTTGGAAAGTGCACAAAGATAATTGCTGCATCAAGTGACAAAGCATATGGTGATCACGAGATCCTTCCTTATACAGAGAGCACGCCGCTTGCGACGAGGAACACTTACGACACATCAAAGGCATGCTCTGATCTCATTGCAAGGACATACGCACACAACTATGGAATGCCAATAGTTGTGACACGATGCAGCAATGTGTACGGTCCAGGTGATCCCAACACGTCGAGGATTATTCCTAATACAATCGCGCGTATTGGTCGGAACGAACCGCCGGTTCTATACTCTGATGTTTCATCGATGGAGCGTGAGTTCATCTATATCGATGATGTAGTGGATGCTTACCTGCGTCTAATGACATCTGATGAAACAACAAATGGTGAAGCTTACAATATCGGTGGCGGCGGACCAGTCAAGATAACTCAAGTTGTTGACAAGATACTTGACCTCATGGGATCTAGACTTGAGACAATAGTTATCCAGAGAGAGCCCACATTTAAGGAAATTTCAAGACAGTACATTGATGCTTCTAAGCTGTTTGATGCAACTGGATGGAAGCAAACCACTAGCTTACAAGACGGTCTTGCAACAACGATACAGAGTTATCTTAAGCGCAGTAGCGAGAAAAGCTAAACATGAAAGTTGTATCTTACTGCTTGTGGGGCAATAACCCAAAATACACAGTTGGTGCTGTGAGAAATGCGGAGCTTGTTAAAAAGCGCTACCCAGGCTGGCAAGCATGGTTCTACGTAGGATCATCGACATCAAAAGACGTGGTTGCATCTTTGATAAATGAAGGTGCAAAAGTCATCGAGATGGAAGAGCCTGGTGATTGGCGCAGCATGTTCTGGAGATTTTATCCCGCATCAGATCCCAACGTTGAAGTAATGATCAGCAGAGACTGTGACAGCAGGATAAGTCAGAGAGAAGTTGATGCTGTGAATGACTGGCTCGACTCTGGCCTACCATTCCACATCATGAGAGATCATCCATGGCATGGAACCGAGATACTGGGCGGAATGTGGGGTGCAAGGTACCCATTCTTATCCAGGATGACAGAGCTTATTGATCAATTTGACAAAGGTGATTTCTGGCAGGTAGACCAGAATTTTCTCAAGCAGCTCTACCCACATATAGCACCTCATGCTAAGGTGCACGATGAGTTCTTTCAGAAGTCAGCGTGGCCATCTAAGCGAAATGGACTAGAATTTGTCGGTCAAGTCTTTGATGAGAATGAAGTCACAGTGCAAGAGCATTTAGATGTCCTTATGAACGCTATCGGCGCATGAAATGAAAATCAAGATCGCATTTTATTCTCATAATATTGACTTTGCAGGCACATGGCGGGGCCATGAAAGAACTGCAGAAAAGATACAGTTAGACGAGAGATTTGAGACCTATGTCTTGTATACTAGCGCAGTTGATAACAATCGTCTTGAAGTAGCAAAGAAAGTGCTCTACAACTGTAATTTCTTGCATTTTGAACGAAGTAAAGAAAAATTGGGTCCACAAGCAGGTTACACACCTATTAATACAAATTTTGAAGATGTCATTAGAGAAAACGGGATAGAGATTTTGCATTTTGCCAGAAGCGGTTATTATGAGTGGCCCTTCAATAAGCGAATGTGTAGATCTCAAATAGAGACAAACATATTTGGTTATAGAGATCCAACTCTTTATCTTGATGGCACAATTAGTGTTGCCCGTTGTCTAGGATTACATGACTATAAAAATACAGTACTAATTCCTAGTCCAATCCCACTTCCATCACATCAATTCGAAGATGTTCAAGATCTAAGAGAAGAACTCGGCATAAATAAGACAACATTAGTTTTTGGTAGGATTGGAAGGCCTGCAAATTTTTCTCCGATTGCACTCGAAGCTTTTAATAAATTTAGAAAGCATGTTCCTAGTAAGTACATCATCGTAGGTGCCTGTAATGAAGCACAGGCATTCATAAGAAACTACAACATGCAAGATGACGTGATCATGATCGAATGCACCAATGATGATCATTTTATTGAGAGATTTCACAAGACAATTGACATTTTTGCCCATTACAGATCAGACGGAGAAATTTGTAGCACAGCAATCTCTCAGGCACTTATGTACGGTATTCCAGCCATCACTCATTACGCAGGCTTAAATGGCCAAGCAGAGTGGATAGGTCCAGGGGGTGCATGTGTCTCCGACCACAGCATGTATCTACAAGCAATGCTACAAATATCTGATCCAAATATAAGAAAAGCTGTCGGCTTAAGAGCAAAGGAATATGCTATGAAAACTTTTGAACAAGAAGCTGTTGTAAAGGAAATAGCTGATTTCTATATTTCTATCTACAGAAATTGTCAACAAGTGAAGTAACTTAAATGAAAATATTAATAATCCAAGAGCGCGGTAGACATGAGAAAAATAGAGAGTTTAGAGAGGCTCTCTGTCTCAAGCGGTCTCTGCATCGTCTAGGTCAAGAGGCTGAAGTTTGGGGTCTGGGATACGACAATTTCTCTATCTCTTTCGAAGAAATATCAAAAGATTATGATGTTGTTCTAAGTCTTGAAAATTACGATACTGGGTGGCATCCAAACATCTCTAGTTTCAAAGGTTTGAAGGCCTTTTGGAGCATCGATTCACATTGCGTGCTGCATGATCATGTTAATTTCTGTAGAAGAAACAATATTGATCTTCTATTGAATTCAACTGAGAGATACATTCCATATTTTCAAAATTCTATAAAGTACGCCGCTTGGTTTCCAAATGGCTATCCTGATGATTTGATCGGGCCTCGACCCAATATTCCTCGTTCTCACGACATTGGTTTTGTAGGATCATCAATAGCTGAAAGAAATGCCATACTTGACCAGATTGAAAAATCTTTCTCTTTAAAACGTGATATTTTTGTGATCGGCGAAGATATGGTTGAAGCGTTGTCAAGTTATCACATTGGTTTCAACTTTAACATTAGAGATGACATTAACTTTAGAACGTTTGAGACAACGGGCGCAGGAACTGCACTTTTGACCAATTACACACCTGGTTTGGAAAAACTTTTTGATATTGGCAGAGAAATTATGATCTATGAAAGCTTGGACGATCTAATCAAGAAAATTGAAAATAGTCTTCAAGATAAAGATCAACTTTATAAAATTGCACGCGCAGGATTTTTTAAATCAAAAAACTACCATAGCTATGATGCTAGATCAAGAACGCTTGTTGATATTCTTAAACAAGTGTCAAATAGATGACAATAATTCATTTAAGAGAGGTTTAAACAATGAGTAAAAGAACATCTAACGTATCACTAGAACGGTGGCAAGAAGCTCAAAAAGAAGAACTTCAGTGCTGGACAAATGCCCCCTATGACAGTGAAGACTGGAACCTGTGGTGGGCCACAAAGTTTTCCAACTATGATTTTTTGGCCAATGAGAACATAACTTCAGTCTATGAAGTAGGATGCGGTCCTTACGCAAAGAATATAGATCATGTCTTTCGCGCTATGCAGAAGATGCCAAATAGAATTTTGCTTGAAGATCCTTTGCTTGATAGCTATGTTTCTCTTCAAAAAAGTGTGTGCAGATTCATGGATTTGCCTAATGCAAAGCTAATTTCAAAGCCTATGGAAGATTTTACTTTACAAGAGCTTGGTATTGATGAGGTTGATCTTGTGATCTGTAATAATGTTCTAGATCACGTGAAGTCTGTAGAAGCATGTTTTAAACACATGGATGCTTCTCTGAAGTCGGGAGGAATATTGATCCTCGGTCAAGACTTGACAAATGATGAAGATGAAAGGAACCATCCCGACCTTGATGATGTCATGCATCCTATTACAATAGATGAAAATAACATCATGAAATTTTTAACGTCTTATGACGTGATAAAGAAAGAAATTCTTCCTCGTGAGATGGGTAGAAATCCGACCCATCACTATGGGACGCTGCTTTTTGTCGGTAGGAAAAAGTAAGATAAAAATCTACACACGCAGAGAGTATCAATGTCTCTTGACAAAAATGAAACTGTAGTGTTTCATACGCACCAAGGATTTGGTGATTTAATATCATGCTCACCAATTGTCAATAGTCTTTCTAGAAATAATCCTAATAAAAAGTTCATATTCATAACTAAGTCTAAGTCTCACGCTAAGAACTTAAGAAGATTTTGCATCCCAGATGTAGATGTTATTAATATTGATGGTTATCCAATAAACCGTGGTTCACATGCAGAAATTTCTTTTGTTGATGAATGGTCAAATTCTCAAGGATTTACAGTAACTAGATCAGGTTTTTCTAAATACTACTACAATCCAACACTTCCCTGGGACTTCGCGTTTTATGAGAGCGTCGGTGTGCCCTATGAAGATAAGACAGAGCACTTTTGGTTAGACAGGAATGAAGTGATCGAGAAAGACGTTGCGCACAGAGTAGCTGCACCCAATGAAGGGAAGTATGCATTTGTCCACGACGACCCAGGACGAGGTTTTGCATTAACGCCCAATACATCTCTGCCTGTCGTGAGAAATTTAATCGATGTAGATATTGCAGATATGGCTGGCATTCTAGAGAATGCAGCAGAGCTACACATGATGGGCTCTTCGCTACTTTGTCTTGCTGATCTTATGCAGCTACCTCGCGAAAATCAAAGTCTTTACTACTACACTTTTAGAGATGATCTCAACGTGAGAGGACATGAACGGTGGATGAAAGTATAATAAGAGTAAGGAAGCCTCAAATACTAGACATAGAGAAGTTTATCTCTACGGCTGGATCATCATTGAATACTTTTCGTTATTTTAAAAATCGTGACGTTAGCTGTGTAGAAAGTCATGTTGTGACTTTCCTTTATAAGCAGGGTGATGATTTCTTAGGCTATGGCCACCTTGATAAAGAAGGGGATGATGTATGGCTAGGTATCTGCGTCGCAGAAAGTCATCTAGGCAGAGGTTATGGTAAACAGATAATGATTGACCTCCTAGATGCTGGGTCTGAGCAAGGCATAAAAAGCATACGTCTTACAGTTGACGTAAATAATTCAATCGCTGTAAAGTTGTATCAGAAACTTGGATTTTTCATAGAGAGTACGGTAAACAATACTTTCTACATGAGGCTCTTGTTGAAGTAATTTCGATCAAGTTTTTACAGATATGTGATGTGAACAAGCACACGCAAGAGACTAGAATTAAAATAGACAAAATTTGGAGAATAATATGGCTGATACTTTTGGCGGTCTCATAGACAAACTGATCACAGTAGACATGAAGATGTGGAACAACCAGGAGCTTCTTTATGTTATCCGTAGAATGACGTTTGAAGAGTACAAACAGCAGTACTTTGACACAGAAGACGGTGCCCAAAAACTTTGGGATTGCCTAAAGAAGGCGTGTGATCTCAATGTACAGAGAAATCAACTTATTGATGAGATAGACTTGAAATTAATAGAGATGATGAAGATTTCAAGCACGGGTGAAGAACTTGACGATGGAAAATTTGTCCAGAGAAAACATAAGACTTATTGATTACTTTTATGAAATTTTGCAAGATTGAAAATATCGGTATAGGTGACCTGGTTATATTTGCCAGTGAACAGCTTTCATTAGACGAAGATATTACTGTATCGTTAGATAGCAACAGCTTAAAATCATACAAGTCTGATCCGGATGCATATTTGGACTTTGGGAAGAAGTTTTTAACAAAACTTCTGCCACAAAAAAATATTACATTTACAAATGATCAAAATTTACCCATCTATCACATAAATGTTGGAAGATTTCTGAATGAGTGTAGACAGGATGATGTATGTAATCACTTTGAAAGCATATTCAACGATAAAAAATCATCTATAGAAAGTCCCTATGTAGTTCTTAACACAAAAGTTAGACACTATAATAGAGAGCATTTTGATAAAAATAATGATAAGTTCTTCAAAGAATTAAATTCTTTAGGAATTAAAGTTCTCCTATTAGGAGAGAGAGAAGTAGAATACAACAAGGAATACAAAGCCTGGGGATCGGAAGAGATCTATTCTATTTACACAGAAGCAAAAACATTGATCAATAATGAATTGATAATAGATAAAACTGTTCCAAAGTTAGGTCTTACGACACCAGACATAGATAATCTTTTCAATGACATGTCAATAGCTTACCAATCAAAAGCTTGCATTAACATGGGCATCGGCGGTTTCTTCTGTATGACAATCTTTAGTAGAAAGCTTCGAACACTTACAGGTGTATATCCTCCAATTCAGAGCGTACAGAACATTTATTCATTTTCTAATGTTCAAGAAATGTTTGACAGCATAAAGTTATTGTGTAAAGAGAAAGTATAAGCATGTTTTATGGCCAACAGTTGCAAGACAAGTTCATTTTTGAGAGATATTTTCCACAAAAGAAAAATGGCCTTATGATAGAGGCAGGTGCATTTGATGGAATTTTAGAGACATGTTCTAAATTTTTTGAAGATTCGATGGGCTGGGACTGTATTAATATTGAAGCATATCCGTGGGCATACGAAAAGTTGATTATTAATCGACCTAATTGCACAAATCTTTGTATAGGATTGAGTAATAAGACACATGAACTAGAATTCTTGCAATACAATCACCCAACGAGAGGACCTAATTTTGGTAATAGGTCATTTTCACATGTTTCTTGGCATAAAGATGAACTTATCAATAGTAACTGCACACCTGAAAAATTTTTAGTAAAGTGCTCAAGATCTATGGGAATGTCTCAAAAAAGCTTGTGATTTGAATGTTCAACGAAATCAATTGATCGATGAAGTGGATCAAAAAATAGTTGAAATTGTTCAACATGCTACTGAAGGTGGTGATTTAGATGATGGTAAATTTATTCAACGAAAGCATAAAACTTATTAATTAAAGGAAATAAAATGAGCAATTCTTATCCTTGGGAACATACACTATCTAGTTTAACAAAAGACTTGCTAATAGATAACTTATCTTCTGTATTTATTGAAACTGGAACAAATACAGGGTTTGGTGTTAATACAGCAATAAACTCTGGGTTTAAAAGTATCTATTCAATAGACATTGAAGAAAAATTTATTGATGCAGCAAACAAAAATTTTAATACAGAAAAATACCCAGATGTAAAGTTTAATTTTTTATTAGGTGATTCTGGAGAAATTTTTAAAAATTTACTACCAACTATTAACGAAAAAATTACCTTTTGGCTTGATGGTCATAGTTTCCATCAAATTCCTTTGTTAAATGAATTAACTGCAATAAAAAATCATCATATAAAAGAACATATTTTAATAATTGATGATGTAAGAATGTTTGACACAAGTGAGTGGGATAACATAGGATCTGAAAATGTATTTAATTTAGTAATGGAGATAAACAAAAATTATAAAATTTCATATCACGATTCCGTAAATGGAAAAAATGACATTTTAATAGCAAAGGTTGTAATATGATAAAAATATATGAGCCATACCGAATAGCTGAAACTTCTACGCTTGCAAAAGAGACAATAGATGCAGGTAGGCTAACATGCCACAATGAAGAATATCGTGTAGCTTGCAATAGACTTACGGCATTATTTGGTAGGCCCACAATTCCTATTTTCAATGGGACATGTGCAACGCATCTTATGCTCAAAGCTATTAAGATGCGGATGCCAAATTTGAAAAGAATTATCGTTCCAAACAATGTCTATGTAGCTGCATGGAACTCTATGCTCATGGATGGTCATCTAGATCTTATTCCAGTTGACGCTAATGACAGAACATGGTGTGTAGATATTGAAAAGTTATCACAAACAATCAAGTCCTCTAATCCTGAAGAGACAGGTGTTTTAGTAGTTCATAACGTAGGTGGTATAGTAAATGTTCCAAGTCTCATTAGAGAATTTCCAGAATACACTTTTATAGAAGATAATTGCGAAGGATTTCTAGGTAAGTACGAGAGCAGACTGACAGGAACGGCAAGTTTAGCAGCTAGCATATCTTTCTACGCAAATAAGACAATTACTTGCGGTGAGGGAGGTGCACTAATTATTGATCCTTCACTACATGACATTGTAAATAGAATTCATAGTCAAGGTCAGACTGAAACTAGATACGTTCACGACATACTCGCATACAACTATCGAATGACCAATACACAAGCAGCTATTCTTTTGGGCCAGCTTGACCTTCTAGATGAGATTGTCGATAAGAAGCGAATCATCTTTGAGAAGTACCGTAATCTTCTTTCTGATAGGTTTGAGATGCAAGAGCCCGAGAAGGGAACCGAACACTCAGGCTGGATGTTTGCTGTGAGAGTTAGAGGATTTGACTATCACAGTTCGTCCAATCTGTTTTGTGATGAATTTGAAACAAGACCCATGTTCTATCCTATGTCTTCTCACTTACACTTGAGAAATTTTTCAAGAGAAGAAGAAGTTGCAACCAGACTTTCTAGAGAGTGTTTTATGCTTCCTTCACATCCTGGTCTTGCAGAAAGTGAAATTGTAAAAATCACTAAGAAGTTAAACGAGGCAATACGATGAAGTGTTTGGTCACAGGCGGCACGGGACTTCTAGGCAGCGAAATTCTTGCCCTGTCACCAGGATCAGTCGGCCTCAGCTCAAAGGGTTGCGACCTGACGGAGTCAAACCACGCTATTCTCACTCTTGAAGACGATCGAGTAGACACGGTCATTCACTGCGCTGCAAAAGTCGGTGGCGTGAAGGCAAACACTGACTACGTTGCAGAATTCTTCGACAACAATGTCAAGATGAACATGAACGTTCTTGATGCCTGCCGTGAAAGGAAGCTGAAGCTGGTCTCTGTGCTATCGACCTGTATCTATCCGGACGCGCCCTATGTGAATTATCCACTCACCGAAGACCAACTTCACATGGGCCCTCCTCATCCGTCAAACTTTGGGTATGCATATGCAAAAAGAATGCTCGAGGTCCAGTCTAGAGCTTACCGACAGCAGCACGGATGCAACTTCATCTCGGTCATACCTAACAATCTTTACGGTGTCAACGACAATTATGACCTCGACAGCGGCCATGTTATACCTTCACTCATTAGAAAGTTCCACGAGGCAAAGATCTTTGGGCATAAGAGCGTCGACATCTGGGGAAGTGGGAATCCTATGCGGGAGTTCACTTTTGCCCGTGATGCTGCAAAGATCATACTATGGCTTGCCGAAAACTATGACGGTGCTGAGCCAGTTAATATAGGTAATCCTGAGCAGATCTCGATCATGTCTCTTGCTGATATAATCGCCGAAGAGATAGGTTATGACGGTGGAAGAATTTTTGACAAGAGCAAGCCTGACGGTCAATACCAGAAACCATCCTCGAATAAGAAGCTTATGTCACTTGGCTGGCATGGTGAGTACACACCTCTACGTGAAGGTTTAAGGGCAACAATAAAGTCGTTTCAAAGTAGATACCCGAATGTTCGGGGTGTTAAGATTTAGACATGAAGACAGCGCTAATAACAGGAGTTACGGGTCAAGATGGATCCTATCTTGCAGAGCTTCTACTTGAAAAAGGCTATAAAGTAGTTGGTATGAAGAGGAGGACATCTCTCCTCGCCACTGATAGAATTGATCATCTTCTTGTGCATCCAAACTTTCAACTTGTATATGGTTCTATGAATGATGCAGGAGCTTTCTATCGCTTATTTGTAACATATAAGTTTGATGAAGTCTACAACCTAGCTGCACAATCACATGTTCGTGTCTCATTTGAAGTTCCAGAAGAGACTGTAGATGCAGTTGCAATGGGGCCACTTCGTCTTCTTGAGTGCATCCGGACCATGCAACCCCAGTGTCGCTTCTACCAGGCATCCTCATCTGAGATGTACGGTGACAACCCAGAACACCCACAGAGTGAAGAGACCCGTCTCATGCCAGCATCTCCTTATGCCTGCGCCAAGGTCTTTGCCCATGGTCTCACTCGAAACTACAGAGAGGGTTACGGTATCCACGCATCTTCCGGCATCCTCTTCAACCACGAGAGCCCTCGCCGTGGTGAGACATTCGTTACACGCAAGATCACCCTTGCCGCAGCACGGATAAAGCTCGGTCTGCAGGAAAAGATTGCTCTCGGCAATCTCGATGCTCTCCGTGACTGGGGATACGCAAAGGACTACGTTGAGGCAATGTGGCTCATGCTCCAACAGGACAGACCCGATGACTATGTTGTCGCGACAGGAGAGACCCATACGGTTAGAGAGTTCCTGAATGAGGTCTTCGAGATTGCTGGCCTGGATGTCGATAGGCATCTGGTCATTGATGACAGACTGAAGAGACCTCATGAAGTACCATGGCTCGAGGGAGACTACGCAAAGGCAAAGGAAAAGTTGGGTTGGGAACCAAAGACCACTTTTAAGGGTCTTGCAAAGTTAATGTATGAAACAGACTTAGCAAAAGAAACTGAGAAAATTAGATGAGTATAGCTGTTATTGGTCAGGGATTTGTAGGAGGAAGTCTTACTACAGTCTTTACAGAGCGTGGATTTGACGTCTATGCTTACGATAAGTCTGGAAGATATGCAAAAGGTGCACTACCCAGTCATGGAGACTTTGCAGCCGGCTATCCAAGCTCGGTTAAAGAGCTGGTACTAGATAATGAAGGTGGCGGAACGACAGGCTTCTCGAATGTATACTTTGTCTGCCTTCCTACCCCCATGTTCGAAGACGGCGCAGCAGATCTCAGTATTGTCGAGAGCGTCCTTGAAGAATTAGCTGCAATTCCAGGAGAAAGAATTGCTGTTGTTAAATCTACAGTTCCTCCAGGCTCTACAGAAGCATGGAATGAAAGATATGGCCCGCAAGGGCTTCATGTCATTTTCAATCCTGAATTTTTGACAGAAGCAAACGCATTGGAAGACATGCGTAATCAAAATCGAATTATCCTTGGTGGACCTCGCCCGTGGATTAATGAGGTAAAACAGATCTTCCAGACAGCATTCCCAAGAGTTCCTGTTATTAAGACATCTTCTACTACAGCGGAGATGGTAAAGTATGTAACAAATTGTATGCTCGCTGTGAAGGTCTCATTTGCAAATGAAGTTGCACAGATCTGCGAAGCCCTTGACAAAGATGGGTGTAACATTGACTATGACAAAGTTGTTGAGTATGCCAAAGTTGATCGTCGCCTCGGCGATACACATTGGTCAGTACCCGGACCTGTTCCTACTCACGATGGTCGATATGTTCGAGGCTTCGGCGGACACTGCTTCCCAAAGGATATTAATGCTCTCATTAGCGTTGCACGCCAGCATGGAATTGATCCAAAGGTAATGCAGGCTGCTTGGGATAAAAATCTTGAAGTTCGTGCCCCAGATGATCGTGACTGGGAGCAGCAAGTGGGACGTGCTGTTAGCAAGAGGAAACAGTAATGAAAGCGTTAGTAACTGGAGGGGCTGGCTTTGTCGGCTCCCACATTGTTGACGCATTAATTTCCCGTGGTGATGAAGTTGTCTGCATCGATGATCAATCAGCCCCACAGAATGAGACATTCTACTGGAACCAGAAAGCGCTTAATATCATTGATGACATCAGAGATGAAAATCTAAGAAAGTATTATGTTGATGTCGATGTTGTCTTTCACCTCGCTGCTCGTTCTCGAATTCAACCAACTGTGAACAATCCATCCGAGTGTTTCTCTGTCAATGTGCTGGGGACACAAGAAGTTCTTGAAGCAAGCAGAATTTGTGGTGTGAAGAGAGTTGTTTACTCAGCCTCATCTTCTTACTACGGTCATGCTTCAAAGCCCCCATTTCTCGAGTATGCACCAAAGGGTTGCGCTACGCCGTACTCTCTTTCTAAGTGGCAAGGTGAGGAAGTTTGTGATCTCTACACAAGACTGTACGGTCTTTCGACAGTCTCACTCAGATACTTCAATGTCTACGGGCCTCGCGAGCCTCTAAAGGGTGAGTATGCGCCAGTAATGGGATTGTTTCTCCGACAGAAAGCTGGGGGTCAGCCAATGACTATTGTGGGTGATGGTCGACAACGTCGTGATTTCACACATATTAGTGATGTAGTTGCTGCGAATTTACAGGCAGCAGATAAGATTGGTGTGACAGGTCCTGTGAACATTGGTACTGGGCGAAACTACTCGATCAATGACCTTGCCGACATGATTGGTGGAAACCGGGTTTATGTATCAGAGCGCGTCGGTGAGACACGAGAGACGCTTGCAAATAACATGAGAGCCCGTGAAGAGCTGAAGTGGCAACCTAGAATTTCTCTACGCGACTATCTCAATGAAAAAAGTTGAGAACATATAGTATTATTAGAACGTGACTACGTTCCCAACTGGCAAACCACACGTATCCTACTCTGAAGTCAAGACATGGAAGGAGTGCCCTTGGCGGCACAAGCTTGTCTATATTGACAAGATTGACATGTTCAAGCCTAGCCCAAATATTGACTTTGGAACCATCGTCCACGCTGAACTTGAGGATTATCTAGAGCATAGAACTTTCAATCTTGACCGCATGCGCAATGCCATCACTACGACATGGCAGCAGAAGGGTTTTGAGAAGCCAGAAAACTGGATCAAAGAAGCAGAACAGATCTTGTCCGAGATCCCCCAGTTTCTCGATGATACATTTCCTGATTGGCAGTTCATGGCGTCAGAGCATGAACTCTACGAAGAGATACCAGGTTCTGATGTCAAGTTCAAGGGTTTCGTCGACGCGATGTTTCGAGCAAAGAACACGCGCGGCAAAGAGATCCTCTGGATCGCTGACTGGAAGACGACATCTGCCCGCGGTTGGACAACACAGAAGAAGCAGGATTTCATCTATCAGGCACAGATTGCACTCTACAAGTACTTCTGCTCAAGGAAGTTTGAGCTGGATGCAAAAGAGATCAAGTGCGGATTTGTCCTGCTAAAGCGTGGTGCAAAGCCTGGCAAGGCATGCGAGCTTGTCGAGGTGTCTGTGGGCCCAAAGGCGTTCGAGAAAGCAACCAAGATGGTCAATTCTATGATCGCAGGCGTCAAGGCAAACAAGCCGATCAAGAATAGGATGTCTTGTACCTACTGTGATTACAAAAATACTGAGCATTGCAGTGGCTCAAGTGAGTTTGCAGCGTTTACCTCTTATAAATAGGTGGTTATTATTGAAATAACCACATGCAGAAGAAAAAAATCATCGTCCTATCGGATCATGCGCTCTCAACATCTGGCGTAGGCACGCAGACACGACACTTGCTCAACGGCCTCGTTAAGAAGGGTGAGTGGACGTTCAGACAGTTCGGTGCCGCCATGAAGCACAACGACTACCGAACTATCGTCGTGAATGAAGATCTCATTATCAAGCCAATCGATGGTTTTGGTAATAGAGATCTTATTCGTGTTACACTCGCAACTGAGAAGCCAGATGCTATTCTAATCTTTACAGATCCTCGTTTTTTCATCTGGCTCTTTGAGATGGAGGATGAGGTGCACCAGATGTGCCCTATCCTCTGGTGGCACGTTTGGGATAATCATCCATATCCAAAGTTCAATGAGACGCTGTACCAATCCACAGATTTGATCAACTGTCACTCGTACATGACCTATGAGATGATTAAGGATCGTTTTCCTGACCGGACGAACTTTGTTCCTCATGCAATTCCTGATGATATTTTCTTTCCACTAAATGATGTAGAGCGTGCCAACTATAAGCGCAACCTGCTCGGCTCTAATAGAATGGATCATTTCGTTGGCATCTGGGTCAACAGAAATGCAAGGCGGAAGCGCCCATCAGACGTCCTTGCAGCATGGAAGCAGATGCTCGATAAGATGCAGAGAGAAGACGGTCACAAGAAAGCAACGTTGATCATGCACACAGATCCGCTCGATCAAGAGGGGCCAAATCTCTTTGCAGTCGCCGAAGAGTTTGGCATCATGGACAACGTGTTCTTCTCAAAGGATCGCATTGAATTTGACAAGATGAACGTCCTATACAATATCGCAGATTGCTGCATCAACATATCCTACGCCGAGGGCTTCGGTTTGGGCACCCTCGAAGCAATGCAAGCAGGAACACCGATTGTTGCTGTCAAGACAGGCGGCCTAACGCGTCAAGTCGTGGATCACAGAGACGGTTCAGAGAACGGGGTTGCGCTACCTGTTGAACTCCAGACACTCGTAGGCTCACAGATGGTGCCCTATATCTACGAGGATTACGTCACTATAGAAACTGCTGCCGAAGGCCTCTATAAGCTCTTTAAGAAGTCACCCGAAGAGAAGAATGATCTTCGCAAGAAGGTGAGAGATTATGCACTATCTCAATTTTCTTACCAGAAGACAGTTGATGATTGGCACCAGACAATGAAAGATACAATAGAGAACTGGAGAAACACCTACAAGCGCTGGGAGGCCAAGGAGATCTAATGAAGAAGGTAATTGTAAGAGCACCACTCCTCAGCGTCTCAGGTTACGGTGAGCATTCTCGACAAATTTTCCAGTGGGCTAAATCTATTGATACGTGGACAGTTCAGACACAAGTTCTAAACTGGGGCAATACATCATGGATAATCAATCCAGCTGCTGAGAATGGCCTCATCAAAGAGATCATGTCATGCTCGACAAATCAGCCATCAGGATTTGACATCTCTATCCAGGTGCAGCTCCCAAATGAATGGGATCCCAAGATCGCAAGTTATAACATTGGTGTGACAGCTGCTGTTGAAACTGATCGGTGCAACCCAGCTTGGATCGAAGCGGTCAACAAGATGAACGTTGTCATAGTTCCTTCTGAGCACGTCAAGAAGACGCTTGTATCATCTGGTAATGTGACAACACCCATCCACGTGATCGGTGAGTGGTACATGCCTGAGATTGATAATGCACCTTCATTTGATTTGCCACTTTCAACTAGCTTCAATTTTCTGATTGTCTCACAAATGACAGCACAGAATAGTTTGGATGATCGAAAGAACATTTTAGACACATTGAAGTGGATGCTTGACGTCTTCAAGGACAGCAAGGACGTCGGCATCGTCTTAAAGACAAACTTTGGGCGTGGCACAAGAATTGATCGGAAGTACACGCAAGATAACATTGAAAAGTTTATCAACCAGAATAGGCGTGGCCCATATCCACGCATCCATATTCTGCACGGTAATCTGACGTCGTCTGAGATCGCAGGGCTGTACAGACACCCAACCATTAAGTGCCTAGTTAGCCTGACAAGAGGCGAAGGATTTGGTTTGCCCCTCCTCGAGGCATCCGCTTCAGGATTGCCTGTCATTACAACGAACTGGTCAGGTCACCTTGACTTCATGAAGCTAGGAAAGTTTATCCCAGTTGACTTTACGCTGGTTGACATTCCAGCATCTCGAGTTGATAATAATATCTTTATGGCAGGCACAAAGTGGGCACAGCCTCTTGAGGCAGATTTCAAGAAGCGGCTATCAAAGTTCAAGGAGAGCTATATCACTCCTCGTCAATGGGCCGAAGAGCTTGCTGTAAAGTGCCAAAAAACCTTTTCAAGATCTGCAATACTTGATAATTATGCAAAGCTCACAGATGCTTTGGGGATTAGATAATGCTGGTTGCGTTTCTGATCATAACGTGTCTAATCTTGTCAACCTTGCTAGGCATTTCTGCTTACTATAATTACAAGTTTGGCAAGATAATCATTAATGTTGAAGACACGATTGAAAGCTCGCTTGATGAGCTTGATGTTGTCTACGGAAGGATCTCTAAGATTTTAGAGATCCCTGTTTTTTTCGACTCTGTCGAGGTTCGACAGGTCATTGCAGACATTGAAGTTGCACAGCAAACTGTTCTCAAGATTGCAGGTGCTTTAACACAAACGCTAAGGGATAATGATGACACACAAGAAGAAGACAGTTAAATCATCGTCCCCGGGTGGTATGAAGCTTTACTTCCACGCAGGAACTCATGATGCTATTGTGAGATTTCAAAGTGAGACATGCGACGATGAGAGAGAAGCTATCTACGTTCAAGAGATACTCCCGGCATTCGATAAACTTGTAGAAAATCTGATCTTTATACAGGGTTTCAATGTGACACATGGAAACTTTGATGATCTTAAGAACGATTGCATCACATTCTTGTTTGAGACACTGAAGAAGTTTGACGCTACGCGGGGCACAAAGGCGTTCAGCTATTTCAACGTCGTCGCCAAAAACTGGCTCATTGTCAAGAGTCGACAGCGTGCAAAGGCAGCTAAGAGAATGTGCAGCATCGATGACAAGGATGCGATCAGTGAGATCGATCTGATTGATCTTGAGAATTACTCAGTCGATCAGAACCAAGATGCCAATTTAATCAAAGAGGACACGACTACTAACATCTTTGTCCTTCTTGAAGACATCCGGTCAGATATGACGTGTGAGAATGAGATCAAGTGCATTGAAGCAATTAAGAAGATCTTTAATGAGATCGATGACGTGGAGATCCTCAACAAGCGGGCAATCTTTGTCTACGTTAGAGATATCACAGGTTTAACACCAAAGCAGCTCTCAATCTCAATGTCAAGCATCAGAAAGCGTTATAAAGATCTGATGGTAACCGGCGAATATGATATTTTCTAGGAGCTTGCAATGTCATCGATAGACAAGTCACTTGACACACTTAATGACAAAGAGAAGAAGATCAAGCAGTTCTCAGATATCCTTGATAGTTTGACATCAACGGAAGATAAGAAGAAGATGCTTTGGAAGGAAGTGTACGAGAATGCTGTCAATGACCGTGAGAATGCTGGCATCCTGTTTACTGACACGCTGATGCAGATCAAGGGCAATGCAGCAAATCACAACATCTTGGGCCCAGTAGTTGTTAAATACATCGAGCGCATGTCACGTGCCAACGATCAAATCCTTAAACTTGCTGAACTTATCGCGCAGGAAGAGAGCAAGGAGATGAGTATGGATGCTATCTATGATAAGATCGGTGAGAGCTGATGTCTCTTTTAACTAGAGCAGCGGGACCAGTTGTCATCCCAAGTATTGACCGTGGTGATAGGCAGACAAATGCTCAAAACACAGCAACAAGCGGTACTGGATTTATCACGGCAAAGGTGATAGATTTTATATCAGATCCAAAGGCTTTGAGTGAGGAAAGAGTTAACCTCATTAAATCGTCTATTGTCAACAGTGCACATGTCAATGCAATGCCTATCAACTCTATCTGGTGTCAGATAATTGAGGCAAATCGTCTTGACCAGCACATTGCATACCCATTTTTCCCGGCACATCTTTGCTTTCCTATAAAGCCTGCCGAGCAAGTTTGGATTTTCTATTCAGCAGTAGATCAAACATACTACTGGATGTGCCGCAAGCCGGGTGACTATATTTCCGAAGATGTAAACTACACGCACATCGATCGAATTGTTAATCAACCAAGCACAGCTGGCGGTGCAGGTGTCGAACGACAAATTGGTGCTAGAAGTGCCTTTAATGGAACAACCCAAAATGCAGCCAGCTTCCCACAAGGCAAGACAGACAGCGTATATGAGAAGACGTCAGGCGCATTTCTCAATGATGATCAAATCATCGCGCAGTCGGAGGAGTACCAGGAAAAATTTATCCAAGAGGCAGTTCCAAGGTTGGTTAGGCAGCCAGGCGACTTTGTTGTCCAAGGCTCCAATAACGCATCAGTTTTGCTTGGATCGTCTACAAATTCACCTGGCCAAGGAATTGTCGACATTGTTGCAGGACACAAGATAGAGACAATACCTGTCAGAAACACGCGCGGCAACCAAGAAATTGACAAGACGCAGGCGGCAATCACCGACAGTGCTACTGACTTCATACTTGACAAGTCAAGATTGTACCTTGCGATGAATGATAACCCAGACAGCAATTTCTTCATCAACATTGAAGGCATCAATGGGAGCGGTGAGGGTGCTAGCGCTGTTATCAAGAGCGATCAAGTAAGATTAGTTGCAAGAAACGATGTCAAGATAAAGGCAGAGAATTCCAATGCTGCTGTCGTCATTAGATCGAATGGTGATATAGTTGTCGTTCCAGGAAGTGAAGGGAAGGTATATCTGGCAGGGACATCATCAGATCAACCCTACCTCAGATATGATCAATTTTCTGATATTATTAACAGAATTTTAGATATAACAGCAGTATTGCAGGCAAATATTCCAATAGTTTCTGCAGCGGCAGCAGTAGCAGCCGTCGGGGCAGCAGCTGGTCCTGCTGCAGCTTCGGTAATTAGTGCTGCATCTCAACCTGCAACAACAGCAGCTGATACAGCCGCAAAAGCAATGGAGGTTCCAATTGATCCTTATACAGCACAAATCAACGACGCGCTGGAAAGCATAAAATCAAGTATAATTCTAGGATCTTAGCAGTCGAATACTTATAAACTGAGATGGCAGAACGCAGCTTTAAAAATATCGGGACGACGGTCACGCAGCTTAGAACAGCTACGCCCGCTGTTCCTGTATTTCCAATTGGCATCAAGACACCGATGTCGCTCGGTGGCAATGGTAATCCATACCAGATGCACACGTCTGTTGCTGAACAGGTTCAGGACAACTTACGCAACATGATCATGACAAACTGGGGTGAGCGTCTAGGCTTGTACGACTACGGTGGCAATCTTAGGCTAATTTTGGCAGATTATTCGACCAATTCAGACATTGAGACGACGGTCATGCAGTCAATCATGCGAACGGTTGAGAAGTACATGCCGTTCGTCACACTTGACACATTTGACATGCAGAACCTCCCGTCGACAAGAAACGGGCAGGCAAAATTTCAAATCATAGTAAATTACAGCGTCCCAAAGATCGGCGCAAA
>Ga0181343_1000309_pt1 | contig 22850 bp, 28 predicted proteins | sample Su13VDMLBSD_FD_130110 | JGI IMG/M metagenome (GOLD analysis project Ga0181343, IMG submission 130110) | Freshwater viral communities from Lake Michigan, USA - Su13.VD.MLB.S.D | ecosystem: Environmental > Aquatic > Freshwater > Lake | place: USA: Michigan | collected 2013-07-15
AGTACGAAACAAGACGGCAGATGAGTTGCGAATTACTTGGACTGCATATCAATTCTTGAATCGCTTTACATACGCAGAACGAGCAGCATATAGAGTTGCAGCAAAAACAGATGATATTGTGGCGGATTTTATGGGACTTGCACAAGCAGCACAAGAAGTACTCTCTGATGATCCAGTTACAATTCAAGGCATGGATTATTTGGTTTCAATTGGTGTGCTAACACAACAAAGAAAAGATGAAATATTATCTGGTTCTTGACAAATATTTATGACGATGATATACTTTGATGCATGACTAACCTAAAGATCTACAAAATTCATCCTAATTCGGTTCTTCCAAAACACGCCACACAACAAGCGGCGTGTTTTGATATTTCAGCGTGTGGCGATACTATAGTTCCCGCACACCATACTATAGCAATTTTAACTGGTATAATTTTAGATATTCCAGTTGGTTACTCTGTGCGTATTCATCCACGGTCAGGACTGGCCTATAAAAAGGGAATTACTCTTTTAAATGCAGAAGGAGTTATTGATTCTGATTATACAAATGAATTAATGATCCTTCTCTACAATACATCTAATGTGCCTTTTGTTGTTAAACACGGTGATCGTATTGCTCAGGGAGAATTGGTAAAAAATCTTGACTATACAATCGAAGAATGCTACATTGCTCCTTCACCGAAAACCGACCGTGTTGGTGGTTTTGGTAGCACAGGCGTTCAATGACTAATATAGAAAAAATAGTTAAAGAGTTTTTTGATTCCGCAGACACGGATGGAGTTCCCAATTTATCCACACATAAATGGAAAGAATTAAACTCTGATTATACCAAGCAAGAAATTAAAGAAGGTCTTGCTTCATATATTATCAATCATAAACCTAAATTTCCATTTAGAAAAATTGAATTATCTACAGTAAAAAATAAATTTGCATCTTTATCAACAGAAGATCTGTCTCATTATATTATAACGCCAGATAAAGATAAGGTACTTGAAAAATATAACGATTACAAATATCCATACTCCAAGCATGGTTTATTTTTAATTGATAATGGTCATTACTATAATGATATAAGTAACTATTTTCAACAAGAGAATAGATTGTCTTGTCCCTCTTATGGGTTTGCATCACCAATTGATATTTGGAATGATCATGATTTATTGATGAAGATGAATTGGATTTTTTGGAGAATGGGAACAACTACAATTAATGAAACAAATATTCGTGGTTCTTTCCGTTTGGGTGCATATGTTGCAACACAATTTAAACCACATGTTGCAACTGTTGTTTACGATTTGAGAGAATCAAAACGTGTTTTGGATTTGAGTATGGGATGGGGTGACCGATTAGCTGGATTTTATACATCAAGAGCAACACATTATTATGGTTGCGATCCCAATCCAAAATCATTTGAATTATATAAACAACAGGTAGTTGCATATGAAAGTTTCTTAGGTAACACTAAATCTTTCTTCCATCAAATAGATGAACATACATGGTTATTTGAAGGAATTAAAACAGTCTATATGCAAAATCTTCCTGCCGAAGATAGCAATGTATTTGACCAAGCAAAGATGGATTGTGTTTTCACCTCTCCTCCTTATTATTCTACGGAACTTTACAATAAGGGCGGAGAAAAGGAAGAGAACCAATCATGGCATCGCTATCCCGATTACACCGATTGGTTAAATAAATTCTATCTTCCTGTTATGAAAAGAGCATATGATTCTCTTTCTTATAAGGGTATGATGATGATCAACATCATGGATCCGACTATAAAAGGAAAGCGGTATAGAACCTGTGATGAAATGGTAGATTACATTACATCAATTGGTGGTAATTTTATTGGTCAAATTGGTATGAAAATAAAGCAAAGACCAAAAAAGATGGAAAAGGGAGACTTGTTGGAACATTTGTCGGCAGATTTTATTGAAAATATTTGGTGTTTTTCAAAGACACAATATAAATGGGTTGCTAAGAAAAGAGCATCACTTGAAGATTTAATGGAGTAATATTATGACAAGAGAAGAATTATTGGCGTTTCATTCTGAATTGTGCAGCGAAGCTAAAGCATTGATGAGTCTAAAAAATAAAGACTACGCAGGTAATGAAGGCACAGAACCTTTTGCAAATTTCACCCGCGTAGAATCTATGGGTATTTGTAAGACAGAACAAGGATTTATGGTTCGCCTTACAGATAAAATGAGTAGATTGAGTTCTTTTGTTCGGGCAGGAAAAATGCATGTAAAAGATGAGAGTTTTAAAGATACCTGCATCGATGTAATTAACTACATGGTTTTATTGGCAGCCTATGTTAGTTCCAAAAATCAAGAACAGAAAAAAGAATTGCTGGTAGAAAATAATAAGAATAGTATTGACTCATCCACAAACAAAACGATATAATACTACCATGTCATTTTATACCAATGTATTTTCATACGGAAATAAGATTCTCTATCGGGAAAGAGATGAATCCGGTGTATCCACCAAGAATGAAACTTATTTTCGACCTTCTCTATTTGTAAATACAGATAAAAAGACAGACTATAAAAGTATTTTTGGCAAATCTTTGGACAGAGTTGAATTTGAGAATAAAGATGAATACATGAAATTTATTGAAAGATATTCCGATGTATCTGGATTTGAAATTCATGGCGAAATTCAAGCAGAGTATCAATTTATTCGGAACAATTATCCCGATTGTCAACCAAACTATGATTTGCTAGATATTGCCTATATTGACATAGAAACGACAAGTGAATTTGGATTTCCTAATTTTCAGTCACCTGAAGAAAAAGTTATTGCAATTTGCATTAGCAGGAAAGACGAACCCTCTGTTGTTTTTTGTCTAGGCGAATACAAGAAACAAAAAGATGAAATAGTTCACTGCTTCGACAATGAAGATAATCTTCTTTATATGTTTTTAGAATACTTTTCCGGTCGATATCCCGATATCATTAGTGGATGGAGTATTCGTTTTTTCGATATTCCATATCTCTACAACAGAATAATTCGACTTCTTGGGGAAAAGATTGCAAAGAAACTTTCACCTTGGAATGTCATAAAGGAAAAGATTGTAGATCGTGGAGTCATAGGAAAACATGTAGTCTATGATATTGTTGGTATTTCGATTCTTGATTATTACGAATTGTACAAAACATTCACATATATAAATAGAGAGTCTTATAGTTTAAATTATATTGCTTATGTGGAATTGGGGGAAAAAAAACTTGATTACACAGAGTACGAAAGCATTCAAGAATTCTATCAAAAGAATTTCCAAAAGTTTATCGAATATAATATCAAAGATGTCAAGTTGGTTGAACAGCTTGACAATAAGCTCCAGTTGATGAAATTGGCAGTTTCTTTGGCATATTCTGCCGGGGTAAACTTCAATGACGTTTTTTCCCAAGTAAAAACTTGGGATGTCATTATTTACAACTATTTGGCAAAAAGAAATATAATTATTCCACGAAAGAAAAGATCAAAGAAAGACGAACAATATATTGGGGCATATGTAAAAGAACCAATTGTTGGTATGCATAATTGGGTTGTTTCATTTGACCTGAATAGTCTTTATCCACATTTGATTATGCAATATAATATTTCTCCAGAAACACTTACGGCAGATGGAATGCGTGGAACAGTTAGCCCAAATGGCGTTCTTTCTGATGGACCAGTTACAAATGATTTTCTTGGTAAAAATAAGCAAAAAAACTTGTGTACCGCCGCAAACGGAACAACTTACAATAGAACGCGCCGAGGTTTTTTGCCAGATCTTATGAATGAAATGTATAAAGATCGTAAAATGTACAAATCAAAAATGATCCAGGCAGAAAAGGAACTTGAGGCAGTAAAAAATGAATTAAAGAACCGTGGTATCGGTTGACATAAATAAAAAGTCGTGATATAATCTTGCTATGGAAACAAGAAACGTCATCGACCATTACCATTATTGGAATCACGATGCAATACTTGCCGACTTGGATACGAAAAGAAATAATTTTACTGTCTGCTGTTGTAATGTTGGAAACGACTTTAATATTGCAACAATTATTCGGAACGCAAATGCCTTCCTTTCTAAAGAAGTTTGGATTTATGGGCGAAAACAATACGACCGCCGAGGAACGGTAGGAACACATCTTTATACTAAATTTAGGCACGTAAAGGAAATAGATAATCTTAAGTTTCAAATTGATGCGCTTCGTGAGTTGTATCAAAATATTAAAATTGTAGGAGTAGATAATGTTACTGATGGAACAAGAATTTGTTTGCCAATTGACTACTACACTTGGGATGATAAGTATCACCATCTAATGATTTTTGGTCAAGAACAAATAGGAATTCCAAAAGAAGTTCTTGACATTTGCGATGATGTGGTGTATATTAAGCAACTCGGTTCGGTAAGAAGTTTGAATGTTGGAACTGCTAGCGGAATTGTGATGTACGATTACTGTAGCAAAGTTCTTTGAAATATTGGCCTTGGTGGCGGAACTGGCAGACGCAATAGATTCAAAATCTATCGTCCTTTGGACATGAGGGTTCGATTCCCTCCTGAGGCATTCCCTTGTGGTGTAACGGTAACACGGGAGACTTTGGATCTCCTTTTCTTGGTTCGAATCCAGGCGAGGGAATTCACGGGATTGTGGCGGAACAGGCATACGCAACAGACTTAAAATCTGTCGGTCGCAAGACTTTGTGGGTTCGACCCCCACCAATCCCATTCAATGCATGGTGTTCGGTAAAGCGAACTAGGACAATCGGCTGGCCAGCGGGTGTCTGAAAAAATAGATGGCAAGGTCCAATAGCGGGTAAGCGTAGATCGTAGATCTACTCCTTGTGTTGGTTGAATGGATGCAAGTTCCTCACCATGCTTAATATTTGCGGATGTAACTCAATGGTAGAGTGCTAGCCTTCCAAGCTTGCTGTTGAGGGTTCGAGTCCCTTCATCCGCTTTATGACAAGAGAACATTCAGCCGGAAAAGGCGATTCTTATCGTAAAGTTGATAAAAAGCAATATGATAAAAATTATGAAGCTGTTTTTGGTAAACAAAAATCAAAATCTTCTAAAAAGAAAAATAAATAATTGTATTCCTCTGTAGCTCAGCAGGTAGAGCAGAGAGCTGTTAACTCTCGGGTCACTGGTTCGAATCCAGTCGGAGGAGTTTATGAACGAATTGCAAAAAGTATTATTATTGTTGTGTTTTTTTGTTGGCTTTGTTGTAGTAGGTCATATTATTTTTGACGCTATAGAATTATTCTTTAGAAAAAAGAAATGACGGAAGATGAAAAACAATTAAATTTAGAAATTGTAGAAGATGCCATACATTGGTATTCTGAATTTTTTTATTCTGCGTCATGGTACATGGATATAGAATATGATCTTTTAGAAAAATTCAAAACAAATCACAAATATCTACAAAATTTTAGACAATATCAGTTAGATGCAATGAAAAAATTATATGATAATAATCTTTGGGTTCGCTGGTGCGACACATGCGAAGGACGAAACCGAGGGGAACTATATAATTTTACCGGAGAATAGCTCAGCTTGGTAGAGCGCCTGCTTTGGGAGCAGGAAGTCGTCAGTTCAAATCTGGCTTCTCCGATTTTGGAGATTAAACTATGAATTACACACCGGGTCAAGGTTATAAAGATGGGTATAAGGACAGGCAAGAAGGAAAAGCAAATATGGCTGCTGTCGGCCGTATCACAGAAAATAATGTGTATTGGGATGAATACAATTTAGGATGGACTGAAGCAAATCGAAGAATTATAGATGAAGCAAGAAATGGCACTAGCAATGGCAAGTCATTTTTGGTAGACTGATGTCATGATATGGTTTACAAGTGATACACACTTCAGTCATAATAATATTCTAAATTATACTGAAAGACACAAATATTTTAAAAATGTGAATGAGATGAACAAATCTCTCATTCATAATATCAATGATTGTGTATCAAAAAAAGATACACTTTATCATTTGGGGGATATATCTCTAGGAAAAGGCAAACATTGGACATCTAGTATAAATAATATTTTCTCAAACATTAAATGCGAAAATATTCATATACTATTGGGAAATCACGATCCTTCGAATCGTTCAGAACATGTTAATAATCGTTATTTTAAGAGTGTAGAGAACTATTTTGAACTAAATATTGATGGATTCGTTTCCAAGTCTCTGAAAAAATTTAATATTTGTATGTGCCACTACCCAATGACTACATGGAATAAAAAATGCCGAGTACACCTACATGGGCATTGTCATGGAAAATTGGGTTTTGTTTCTTTGCCTTTCAAAGATGGATATGTTCGGTATGATGTTGGAGTTGATTCTGAAGGATTAAATTATAGACCAATTTCTGTAATTCAACTTGTAAAACACTACGAAAATTTCATACCAAAGGAAAGTAAAAATGTTTGAATTCATGCAAATAACATTAACCGGCATAGTTTGTTATGGCATATATCAAATTGCATATCAGCGAGGATATGAGCACGGACATAAAATAGGATTCACGCATGGTTTGTGGAAGAATTCTGAAAGAAAAAATTTGGTAGTAAAACCATCTATAAGAAAAAAAGCACATAGTTTGATTGACTGATATTTTTTCTTGTGGTAATATACATTTATGGATTTGACAAAACTAACAGATAAACAACTGTTGGACTTGCAACAAAAATTGGAATATGATATATCCGAATATCACAACTTTCAATTAGTTAAAAAGATTCAACTAAACTCTGCATATGGTGCTGTTGGTAATGAATTTTTTCGTTACTATAGTACAGAAATTGCAGAGGCTATTACATTATCCGGTCAACTTTCGATTCAGTTCATCATGAATGAATTGAATTTGTTCATTAACAAAACATTGGAGACAGAAAATGTGGACTACGTTATCGCATCAGATACTGATTCTGTTTATCTCAATTTGGCTGGGTTCGTTGATAAGTTTATATCTAAACAAAAATCAACAGAACAAATTGTTACATTGCTCGACAAACTCTGCGCGACCGTCATTTCTCCATTCATTGAGAAAAAGTATGATGAACTTGCTAAAAAGATGAATGCGTATGAAAATAAAATGGCAATGGGTCGTGAGGTGATTGCCGACAAGGGAATATGGACTGCAAAGAAAAGATATATGTTGAATGTATGGGATAGCGAAGGAGTTCGTTATGCCCAACCAAAACTTAAGATCAAGGGAATAGAGACTGCAAGAAGTTCTACTCCCGAAATTGTGAGAGAAGATCTTAAAACAGCAATTAACATAATAATGAACAAAGATGAAGATGCAGTAATTCAATTTATCGAAAAGGTTAAGACAAATTTCTTTTCGCAACCAGTTGAAAAAATTGCATTCCCGCGAAGTGTAAATGGTCTAGATAAGTACAAAGACAATTATTACATTTACAAAAAGTCTACGCCAATCCATGTTAAAGCGGCACTTATTTACAATTTCCATGTAAAAAAGAATGGATTGGAAAGAAAATATAAGTTAATCAATGAAGGTGACAAAATTAAGTACTTTCATTTGAAAAAACCAAATCCTTTTGGTGGTGTTAAGGGGGAAGATCATGTTGTTGCGTTTGCAACCAATCTGCCAAAAGAATTTAATTTAGATGGTTATGTTGACTACAATACACAATTTGAAAAATCATTTCTTGATCCGCTTTCAAATATATTGAATGTCATTGGGTGGAATTACGAGAAAAAGAATACGTTAGAAAGCTTATTTTCATAAGGAGATTATATGAGCGATTTTCTTAAAACATTTATCAAAGAGTCCGGCAATCAGTATGCATCTATAGTAGATGATGGTCTTGAGGGAAGTGATGTATCGGCATATGTTGATACTGGGTGTCATATTTTGAATGCATTGGTGTCTGGTGACATATTTAAGGGATTCCCTGACAATAAAATAGTTGCATTGGCCGGAGAGCAGGCGACAGGTAAAACATACATCACAATGGGAATGATTTCTAAATTTTTAGATGACAATCCAGAGGCAGTTGTTTTATATTTTGATTCAGAGCAAGCGGTTACTTCCGATATGTTCAAATCAAGAGGAATTGATCCAAAGAGAGTTGCTGTTTTTCCTGTATCAACTGTAGAAGAATTTCGAAGACAGGCAATTACAATTGTAGACAAATATCTTGAAATGCCAGTAGAGAAGAGAAAGAAAACAATGATGGTTCTTGACTCTCTTGGAATGTTGTCTACTTCTAAAGAAATGAATGACACTGCCGAAGGAAAAGAAGTTCGTGATATGACACGCGCACAAGTCATCAAATCAACTTTCCGCGTGTTGACTGTAAAATTGGGAGTTGCACATATTCCAATGATTTTTACCAATCACACATATGATGTTGTCGGTGCTTATGTTCCAACAAAGGAAATGGGTGGAGGAGCGGGTCTAAAGTATGCAGCATCCATTATTGTCTATCTTTCAAAGAAAAAGGATAAGAACGCAGAAGGAGAAGTAGTTGGAAATATAATTCACTGTCGCCTTAACAAGGGAAGATTTACCAAAGAAAATAAGATGGTCGATGTTCGTCTAAATTACGAAACTGGTTTAGATCCTTATTACGGTCTTGTTGACTTGGCAGTTGAATATGGTATACTAAAGAAGACCTCCGGCCGAGTTGAATTTCCAGATGGTTCTAAGATTTTCGAAAAGCAAGTATATGAATCTCCTGAAAAGTATTTTACAGAAGAACTTCTTAACAAAATTAATGAGGCAGCAAATAAAGAATTCTGCTATGGCACAACTGAGACTCAAGAGGATTCTGAGGATTCTGAATGAACAGTATTGAACAAATTATACTTCACAATCTAATAAAGAATGAATCATATTCGAGAAGAGTAACACCTTTTTTGTTAAAGGACTATTTTCATGATCGTTCTGAAAAGTTTGTATTTGAAACAATTCAAGATTATATTGTAAAGTATAATAGTCTTCCCACAAAGGAAGCACTGTTCATTATCATAGACAAAAATCGTTCAGTAAGTGATGATGAAATTAAAAAGATTTCAGAAATCATTGAAAACATCTCAAAGGATTCGGATCCTGTTGATGTTGATTGGTTAACAAAGGAAACAGAAACTTTTTGTAAAGATAAAGCAGTTTATAATGCCATAATGGAGTCCGTCAATATTATTGATGGAAAATCTCAACAAAGTGCAGGTGCAATACCAGATATTTTGAGTAGAGCACTTGCTGTTTCTTTTGATCCAAACATTGGTCACGATTATATTGAGGACTATTCAAAGCGATATGATTTTTATCATATAGTTGAAAAGAAAATCGCATTTGATCTTGAATATTTCAATTCAATCACAAAGGATGGAATTGCTCCAAAAACACTCAATATTGTGATGGCAGGAACTGGTGTTGGTAAGTCTTTATTTTTGTGTCACCATGCTTCATGTTGTCTTCGCCAAAACATGAATGTTTTGTACATTACATGTGAAATGGCAGAGGAAAGAATTGCAGAAAGAATTGATGCAAACTTCTTGGATGTTAATTTAGATGATTTGAAAGATTTTTCTAAAACTGTCTATGAAAAGAAAGTCGAAGCAGCTGCTGCCGGAGTTACTGGAAAACTAATCATCAAGGAGTATCCAACCGGAGTTGCAAATGCAAATCATTTTAGATTTCTTCTTGATGAATTGAAACTAAAGAAAAAATTCAAACCAGATATTATATTCATTGATTATTTGAATATTTGTTCTTCTTCTAGATTCAAAGGTGCGAAGAATGTAAACTCATATGAGTATGTCAAGTCTATTGCGGAAGAATTGCGTGGTCTTGCAATCGAATACAATGTTCCAATTTTTAGTGCTACACAGACAAATCGTGCAGGATATTCAAATACTGATGTAGATCTTGAAAATACTTCTGAATCTTTTGGTTTGCCTGCAACATGTGATTTTATGTTTGCTTTAATTTCAACAGAAGAACTAGATGAACTTAATCAAATAATGGTGAAGCAATTGAAGAACCGTTATAATGATAAAGCAAAAAATAGAAAGTTTATTGTTGGCATTAACAGAGCAAAAATGAAATTATTTGATGTTCAGAAAGAAGATCAGGGTTATATTGCTGAAAGTGGTCAAAAGAAAGAAGATGATTTCTTTACAAAAGAAAGAAAGCAAACTAATTTCAAAGACGGCAAAAAATTTGATTCTTGGAAAATATAATGTCAACTTACATAGATAAAAAATACATTAATATGGTTTCTTCTCTTTTGGAGAAGTTCAAATGGAAGAAAGATAATCTAGCAAATTGTAGATGTCCTCTTTGTGGTGATTCCGATAGAAGCAAAATTAAAGCTAGAGGATATTTCTATAAAAAGGGAAATGATTTTTTCTACAAGTGCCATAATTGTGGAATTGGTCACAATCTTCATAATTTCTTAGAAAAGGTATCTTTATCTCTCTGCAAGGAATATGCTCTAGAAAGATATCGCTCTGGTGAAAATGGTAATTCAAACTACAAAAAGCCAGAAGAAACACAAATATATCCATTTAAAAGCGAAATCAAATTTGACAAATTGGAAAATTTTGAATCATCCAACGAAAAGGTGTTAGAATTTATAGCAGATAGACAAATTCCAGAAAGATCTTTTTGTGATATTGGATATACAAGTAATTTTGGTGATTTCGCAAAACAATTCCAAAGAGATTATGATTTGGCGAATGAAGAGAGAATAATAATTCTTATTAGAGATGGAAACGGAGATATAATTGGAGCACAGGGTAGATCTCTTTCAAAAATTCCAAAAAAGAATATTCCAAAATATATAACATTAAGAAAAACAGAAGACACAAAACTGATATATGGAATTGATAGATTAAATCAGAGAAAACCTTTTTACATTGTAGAAGGTCCAATTGACAGCATGTTTATTGATAATGCAATTGCTTGTCTTGGTAGTAGCGGTTTCATTGACATGGCAAAAGAATATTCTAAAGGTATTTTTATTTTAGACAATGAACCAAGAAACAAACAAACAGTTGAAATCTTGTCAGAACTTGTTAAAATGGGTAACAAAGTCTTGATTTGGCCCCAAACATGCAAAGAAAAAGACATTAATGAAGTAATAAAAAAACACGGAAAGCAGTATATGGAAGCAGTATTGCAGAATTGTGTTTATAGTGGGTTAAAAGCAGTATTAGAATTTCATAGTTGGAAAAAATGCAATGTCTGATGGAAAAGACGATTATCTAGTAACAAGAGCAGTAGCAGAATTTGGATTAAAGTTTGCAGAATATGTAAATGAAATGGATCCAGAGTTATGGAGAAGAGCTCTTGATTATGCAAAGCATTATACTAAAGTAGAAGGCATAGAATTTAGGGATGTAAATAAAAATGAATAATAGTGAATACAAATTAAACCCAATAAACGATTTTTGCAATGAGCAAAATTCCTTTTTATTGAAAAAAAGAATTTCAGAAATGCCAATATTGGAAAGATTAGATGCCGGATCTATGTCGCAGATGTTTTCTTTTTGGAGAGAAATACAAGAAATAATGATCTCCGCATCTGAAGAAATTAAAAAATTAAACAAAAGAATAGAAGAATTGGAAAAACAAAATGGAAAATAAAATACAAGTTTTGGATAACATTGGTTTTGTTGAATTATTGGATTACATGGGATCTGATTTAACAGTTGTTAATGCTGCTAGAGTTTCTTTTAATAAAGAAAGCACATGGCAAGAAGTAGACCACGAAAATAATGGTATTCTTGGAGAGAAAGATATAAAATTAATTAATTATCTTGCAAAGCATAAGCATTGGACTCCATTTGCTCATCCTCAAATTTCTTTAAGAATTAAAGCACCAATTTTTATTCGAACTCAACTTTTTAAACACAAAGTTGGATTTGTTGAAAACGAAGTTTCACGAAGGTATGTTACAAATGAACCCGAGTTCTATATTCCTCGTTGGCGTTCTGCTCCAACAAATGGAGCAAAACAAGGATCTACTGATTTCATGGAAATTGCAGATAATTACAACGATTGCAATCGTGCATACGGAATGGCAATTAAAGAGGCACTTGACACATACCATATGGCACTTCGAAAAGGTGTAGCACCAGAACAAGCAAGATCAATTTTGCCACAAGGAACTTATACAGAATGGTGGTGGACTGGTTCGCTTTCCGCATTTGCCAGAGTTTATCATCAAAGAGTTGATGCTCATGCACAATGGGAAGTTCAACAATATGCAAATGTCATTAACCAAATAATTCAACCACTATTTCCAGAATCTTGGAAAGTTCTAACATCCAAGTCGTAAATCGAAGATACATATCTTACCAACTTTAACAGGAGTCTTATAAAATGAATAATGATATTAAATTGCCAACTCTTTATCAAGAGTTTATACACCTTTCCCGTTACTCCCGCTGGCTTGAATCAGAAAAGAGAAGAGAGACATGGCAAGAAACTGTGAAGAGATACTTTGATTTTTTCCAAAACCATTTAAAAACTAAACAAAAATTTATTCTAACTCCTGAATTGAGAAATGAATTAGAAGCAGCAGTAGTTAATTTGGAAATTATGCCTAGTATGAGAGCATTAATGACTGCCGGTGAGGCATTAGACCGAGACAATACCGCCGGTTATAACTGCTCATATGTTGCTGTTAATCGTGTGAGGGCTTTTGATGAAATCCTATACATACTCATGTGCGGTACTGGCGTCGGTTTTTCTGTGGAGAGACAATATGTTGAAAAGCTTCCTACAATTGCTGAGGAGTTTACTAATAGCGAAACAACTATTGTTGTACAAGATAGTAAAGCTGGTTGGGCCAAAGGATACAGAGAACTTGTATCCCTACTTATTGGAGGTCAAATACCAAAATGGGATGTGTCAAAGATTCGTCCTGCTGGCGCACGACTTAAAACGTTTGGTGGCCGTGCGTCCGGTCCGGGGCCATTGGAAGATCTCTTTAGATTCACTACTGACACTTTTAAAAAGGCTTCAGGAAGAAAACTCACTTCAATTGAATGCCATGATATCGTTTGTAAAATTGCAGAAGTTGTCGTGGTGGGAGGTGTCCGAAGATCCGCACTTATCTCACTCAGTAATCTCACTGATGAAAGAATGCGCGATGCAAAATCTGGAGCATGGTGGAACGAAAATCCCCAACGCGCCCTTGCCAACAATTCAGTTGCGTACAAGGAAAAACCGGACATGGGTATTTTTATGGAGGAATGGTTGTCGTTGTACAAGAGCAAGAGCGGCGAACGCGGCATCTTCAATCGTGACGCTTGCAAAAAGACTGTTGCCAAACTAGGTGATCGTCGTGATACAAATTATGACTTTGGTACAAATCCATGCAGCGAAATTATTTTACGCGACAGGGAGTTCTGCAATCTAACCGAAATTGTAGTTCGTGCAGATGATACCCCAGAAACATTGGCTCGTAAAGTTCGCCTTGCTACAATACTTGGAACTTGGCAAGCATCACTTACAAACTTCCCATATCTTTCTAGTGAATGGAACAAAAACTGTGAAGAAGAGGCACTACTAGGTGTTTCGCTTACGGGAATCATGGACAACAAGTTGATGTATAATGTGGGTTCGGATTTAGAATCATTATTGTCTAAATTAAAGGGTGAAGCAGTTGTGATGAACAAAGAATGGGCAAAGCGTCTAGGAATCAATCCTGCTGCTGCTATTACCTGCGTAAAACCATCAGGAACCGTGTCACAACTTGTTGATGCAGCATCTGGCATTCATGCTCGTCATTCTGAACATTACATCAGAACTGTTCGTGCCGACCAAAAAGATCCAATTTGCAAATTCATGGTTGATCTAGGATTTATACACGAACCATGTGTAATGAAACCTGAGCACACAATGGTATTTTCTTTCCCGATGAAAGCAGAAGGTTCTGTAACAAGAAATGACATGAGTGCAATTGAGCAACTAGAACTTTGGTTGGTATATCAAAGAAATTGGTGCGAACATAAACCATCAGTTACAATTACTGTAAAAGAAAACGAATGGATGGAAGTTGGTGCATGGGTATACAAGCATTTTGATGAAATCAGCGGTATTTCTTTCTTGCCCCATTCAGATCATAGTTATCGTCAAGCACCATATCAAGATTGTTCAAAGGAACAGTATCAAGAAATGCTTGATAAGTTACCAAAAAATGTCGATTGGACTCAACTTAAAAAGTACGAGAAGGAAGACAACACTGCCGGCACACAAACTTATGCTTGTAGTGGAGACAAGTGCGAAGTTGTTGATTTAACAAAATAAACATTTTATTAAATTAAGCATATAGATATTATAGACCCGGTAGCAATCGTGGGGGTTTAAACCACCCGAAGTTGATGGGGGAGATGGAATCCGATCCCCACGATTGCTCTGGGACGGTTTATAAATATCTGTATGATTATTGCAGGAATTGATTACAGTTTAAATGGTCCAGCAATCTGTTTAGCAGATACAAAGAAAATGTTTACATTTTCTAATTGTTCTTTTTATTTTCTTACTGATATAAAAAAGAATGCCAAAACATTTTTGACAAATGTTCATGGCGAATCATTTGAAGAATATAATGAAGAATGTGAGCGATATGACACTTTATCTGATTGGGTTATGCGAATTTGTGCGGGATGTGAACAAATTGCGCTAGAGGGATACGCATATAATGCTCAAGGAAGAGTATTTCATATTGCAGAGAATACTGGGGTATTAAAATATAAAATATATCAAAACAGAATACCTTTAACAATTATACCACCGACAGAAGTTAAAAAGTATGCAACGGGAAAAGGTAATTCGGACAAACAAAAAATGTATAATTCTTTTCTCTTGGATACAAATATTCCTTTAAAGGAAATAATAACACCGGACAAGAAAGATATTTCAAGTCCGGTGTCTGATATTGTAGATTCTTTTTATATTTGCAAATTACTTTATAATAAAATATCAACTTCTTCTTCTTGATATTGGAATAAACACTGCTGTTGCCAATAAACCAAATGCACCATGTGACATACCGAAAACCATCAAAGTACCAGACGCTGGTACTGTGTTTTGTGAACCAATTGTTGGATAATAACCAGTATCTATGCCATAGTACTGACCAAGACCATAATTATTTCCTAAAGCAATTGTTGTTTCTTGTATATCAAATGGAAGTGAACTTGGTGTAAGAAAAAAACTATGCATATCCAAATTTGAAGTCGTAAGTGGTAATTCTTTTGAAATAGCAGATTGAACTATGAATTTAGCTAAATCATTTGGTTTTTCTACTGAAATTTGTTCTACGACATCTGGTTCTTTTGGCTTTTGCTCGTCTTGAAAACGAGAAAGTTCATCAGTCAATTCATAAGGTTTTGTTTTGTCGTCCTTGACTATACTTTTTTGATTTTTTCTATTAAATTGTTGATTTGGAAAAAATGCATTTGATTGAGTATTGTCTTTATTTTCCTTTTTTTCCTTTTTTGAATCATCAAATTGTTCTTTTGATAATTCATTTGCAGAACTCACAACAGATTTAAATGAAGAAATGTAAGATGCTGCATTTTTTATTATTTGCTCTCCTGCCAAAGTTAAAGAAACACTCATCACTATTGTCATAGTGCGAAGTGTTTTCTCTAATTGTTTTACTTTATTTTTTGCGTCTTCACATACTTTCGCGCATGTGGGACAGTTATTATGAACTTCTTGTTTTGCCATGTCATCCTCCCCTTAAAGATGGACATAACGAATATGTACTAATATATATCAGTCTTTTGGTTTGTTTTGTATGGAATCGTCTATTCCGTCCCCGTCTTTATCTTTTTCGTCTTTTAACAATCCATCATCACAAACCATAGGTCTTCTTATAAATTCTCTCCAAGCCCACATTAGCGATATTATTACTACCGGAGCATACCAGAAAGTCCATCCATATGATGGTCTAGATGCTCCTTCTTGTGCTATTTCGTCTTTTATTGCCATCAATACTACATTGTCGCTTGTTGTGTCTGGAATAATCTTTGGTTCGGTTGATTGACATGCAGCAATAAAAATTATTAATGGTAAATATTTTAAATATTTCATATTATGCTCCTTATTTCTTATTTGGTGTTGCCGCAGCAGTACCGAAATAGAATCCTACTATACTTAACAAAATTTCTCTATTTTCTGAAGACCAGAAAAATCCATTTATTTCAACAAATGCCTTCTTTGATGTTTCTGGTATCAGACCAAATAGACCTTCAGGATTTTTTACATCAACTTCAACAAATGTAGGAACTCCAAAGAATGGCAATATAAACGGTGCAGCAAATGCTCCAAACAAAACGGTAAGGACTATTACTTGTCTTACAAATTTTCCAGCATCAATACTTACTCTTTGGACTGCTTTATCTTGATTTTCTGTTGTTTGTTTGTTTGCGGTTATTAACCTTTCGAACATTTCTTTTTGATCTTGACTCTTTTGAGCCATGAATTTAAAGATAAATCCAGTTAATCCGCCACCAATCATACTAATTAATTCGGTTGGAATCATAATCAATTCTCCTTATTGTATTTGCTTTTTGCTAAAAACTTCTTCAGCATCTTTATAAACTCTTTTGGTTGTTTAGCTTCTTGTCTTTCATCTGCTCCACCCAGTGCAGCTAAATATTTTCCAGAACCCATTCTATTGGCGGGTGAATCCTCTTCTTCCGAATCTCCTCCACCATCTTCTTCATTTATTTGATTTTCTCTCTTTTTCAGTATGGAAGAAAGTAAACTATTTAACATATCAGCATGTTTTTCTCTAGCATCTTTTGTATCAAAATTTATGATAATAGGTTTATTTTCTAAATTTGGTTCCTCAATTTCATCATCAAGACCAACTGTTTGTTTTACTAATTGTTTGTAGTTGTCCAAAGATGGTTTTCTTGATTCACTTACTATTTTCTTTATTAAATCTTGGGGTTTCATATTTTCCTCTTTTATTGTTTTTTTGCCTCTTTTGAATTTATTTTTTTGTCCCTTATTTGCAACAGTAAATTCTGGTGGAACAAATTTGACTTGACCCATTCCTGGCAATTCTGAAACTATTCCTTCGTGGGTGCTTCCTTCGTGGGGAGTTAAAGGCATTTGTTCTTTTGTAATAGTATCAAATATTATTCCTCTTGCACGATCAATATGTTCGTGTGCTTTTAAAACTTTTGCAAGAGATTTTTTGTTTTTAAGAGCATAATCCATGTGTGCTTGTAATCTTGCTCTTTGTTTTTTGTTTTTTTCTTTTGCAATTTCTGCTTTAGAGAATGCAATGAATCCTTTTGTATTTCTTGGATGTCTTCTTTCTTGAACTGCCTGACCAAATCTCTTGAAATGAAATCTTCTTGCTCCGGCTTTGCTCGACGGATCCTCGTGTTTGGCAATTTCATCTAAAAATGATGACAATTCTTTGTCGGAAAGAATTTGTCTTGCTTTCTTTATATGGGATCCGAGTTTTGCACTATGAACTCTATTCATTGAAAATTTTCTTTGATTTAGGGAGAGAGGTGCAAAATGTGTCTCTTCTGTACTCAAAGCAGAAAGATCTGGATTTGATCCTATTTTTTTACCAGTATCAGTATCTATTTCAGAGTGTATTGCAAATGTACTTCTTGTTTTATGACCAGGCAATTTGTACCTTAATAGATTGCCTTTCATTGTTTGATCTGTATCTCGCAATATTGCGTCTGCTTGATAAGATCTATTTGGTGCTATTCCTTCGTGACCAGCTGCTCTTAGTGCAGAAGAAAATGGAGCAACTAGATGTGGTTTGTTATTCTGTGCTGCATAATCTGTTATTTCTTTTTCACTAAAAAAGGCAGGAGCATTTCTTCCTTTATATTGAACATATGGTCTTCCTTGGTGTTTTCCAAAGACCAAAGACACACTTCCATCTGCTTTATATGATAAATTGTGTCCCCTTACTGGTTTTCCTTGTAATATTTTGTGCGTTGACTCTAAGTGCTCTAGTGCGTGTGTTCCCATACCACGATAAAGCAATTCACCAATGTGTTCTACATGTCCTACTGTTTCTGCTTTTGGTTTTTCTTTTTTTGCTTCTTCTTCAATAAATGAATCTAAATCTATACCCTGTTCGGCAAAGTATTCAACTATTGAATCGAAAACTTCATATGGATCTGCACCATATTTTTCAGATTCTTCTGCTAAAAGACCAATTCCTGTTGTTAGGTATCTTAATTGTGATTTAATTCTGGGATCTGGTATTTTATCTAACAGAACTTTTAGATTAATGATCAATCTATCAAATGGAGAAATCACACCAATTGGATTTTTTAAATAATTTCCCCTCACATCAATAACGCCAAGTCTAAATGCATCCATTTCACTATAGGGTGTTGTTATTGCTTTTACAAACTTGTAAATTGTAAAAGAACTGACTACTCTATTTAACTCTTTGGATGTTATTGTTCTTCTTATTGGCCTTGGTTTCATTTTATTTCACTCAGTATTTTATCTATTCTGTAATCTGTTGAAATTAATTCTAAATTTGCTTCTGGTATGTTTAATGGTAAATAATTTAAATATTTTAAAAAGGATTTCAAATATGGATGTAAATCTTTTGAAAGTTTGAAAAATAATATTCGACAACAAGCTTCTGCACCAAAAACATTTTGTAAAATAATTATGTGATTTAGTAATAATCTCTCTTTTAATTCTCCACCTTTTTTGAATCTTATAAGTAATCTTTTCACATATTTTATTTTGCTTAAATCTTCGTAAAATTCATCAATTCCAGTTGAATTTGGATTTGAATACGTCTTGGATGCATATAATAAAAAGTTTTCAGTTGTTAAGCGTTGCTTCATTATAAAAAGTACTCATAATTTTTATTTTTTCTCTGTCTTGAAATTTCTTACCAAATCTGTCACAACTCTTGATTTTTCTTTCTGAGACAATGATATCTTTTTGTCACCAGAATTCATTTTTCTCATTGCTGTGTTCACAACAAAATAAAGTTCTTTTCTGGCATCATCAAGGGTCAATTTTCCCTTTTTCTTCTTTTGATGTAAATGATTGTATACTGGCATTAAAACTTTATTTTTTATATCTTTGTTACGCATTATGTAATGCATAACTGATCTTGCAGGATCTTTTTCTTCATTGATTTCATTAACGCTTTCGTCTAGTTTTGAAATCTTTTTTGCTTTTTCTTTTGTGCTTAGTACTCTCTTTTTTTCTGGTTCTTTTACCATTGCCTCTTGTACAGAGGATGGAGTCATATTTGATAATTTGCCGCTCATAGAATACATACAAGTTCCTTCGTTGTATTCTACATTAACAACGAGTGCTAACTTTGGCATATCTTCGCCACGGTTAAATCCTTTGGAAAGATCTGTTGATGGAGTGGTTCCAAATACATCTCCAAATAATTTTACTGGAAACACATTTTGGCCGGGATTTAATGGTGTTTTCATGTTAAATTTCAAATCAAGTCCTGCGTGATTCAATCTTGATTTGAGTTCGATTAGAGCCGCAACTGCTTCCTCTTGCATATATTCACCAGCGAGAAACTTGTGAATGAATGCATTTATGCGCGACATCGAACCACCTTCCGAAACTCTAAATATTCCAAAATCATTAAATGCTGTTCTTTTTGGATATTCAGAGAAACCATTGAAAACAGTACCACCTTCTGTGTAATTTTCTGCCAGTTTTGATAATATTTGTTTGAACTTTTTCATTTTTTCTCCTGCTATTCTATTTATATTACTTCTTTTTCTTTTTGCCACGAGCTCTAAGAGTTATAAATGTGGCAATTCTGTGTTTTGATTCTTCTTCTGTATCACCTTTTATTGGTCTTGCCTTTACTTTTGATGCAGTTTTATCTCTTTTACGAATTTCACCTCTGGTCATTGTTCCTGCATTGGATGCATTTACAATTTCTTCAGACATTGGTTTTTTACGATTTCTATTTAAGAAATCTTTTAATTCTACATCTGTTGGTTGTCTAAATGTACTTTCTTCTCCTTTTGGCATTATATCAAACGCTAATGCTACTTCTCTATCTCTTTGTGGAAACATTAAATTATACAATGCTCGCGCACGATTTTCTTTCTTCAAATCTTTGGCGGCAAATGCATCCATTCCGGCATCAATTACTAGTCTTTTTCTTGCTTCTGTTGCTCTATATGCTTCGTTTGCCATTTTTTTGGCATCTCTTGTTGCGATTGCATATATTATATTTTTTGCTCTTGGACCATAACGCAATTTAAATCCACCAATATGTTTTTTGAGTTCCTTTACTCTTTTTTCTTTCACATCCATTTCAGCAGGAGTTAAAACTTTTTCTGCAAGTTTCTTTCTTTTGAAGATCTTAATTGCATTTTTTACAGATTTCATTGTGTTTGGAGTTGGGGTTATGACATCTGGCATTGCCATCATTTTTGGTTGAAATGACATTATTGGATCATATCCAGCAAGGTTTGGATTTACATCTTTACCAACTTGACCTGTTGCAAAATTTCCACCAACTGCCATTTCTTCACCTAGCATTGTTTTATCACATTCCTGACATGCTTCTTCGCATCTACAACCCCAAACACGCAACGCTGCATTTATTTTGCTCTTTGGATCTCTTGCTGTTTTTGCACTTGTGCGTTTTCTTTTCATTCCACACATTCTGCCACAGAAAGATTTTCTTCTTCCTTGAGTCTTCTTGGATAGTTTTCCAAAACCACCCTTTCTTTCTGCTTCATCTTTTGTTTCAATTCCTGCATGTATTCCCTGTCTTCTTGCTTCTGCGCGAGAAAGACCACCCTCTGGATGGTTTTTACCTTTTTTAAAACCTTTGTATGGTTTTTTTGATTTCTTTGCTTCCATTATAACTTGCAACATATCTGCTATTATCGATTCTTTCATTGGTCTTCCTCTAAAGTTTAATAATCTTTTTAATCTATCCGTATGTTCTGGTTTTATGTCAGCATATCTTCCAACATGCAATCCTGTGAGTGCGGTTAGAGGATGTTCAACAGGAGTTCCGTGTCTTGCAGGACTACCCCCTGCACCAACAACATTACCAGTAAGTGTCTTTCCTTTTCTATCTATTCCAGTAATTTTCAATCCTTGTGCGTGTTGTTCCGCACCTTTTAGCATTACTCTGCCAATTACCGGAATACTTCTTCCATATTCTCTAGACAAATGATCGGCATATGCTAAAGCACCATGCACTCTGTCGTGAACATCCATGTCTGCTAAATCATCTCTCAACACTCTATCTAATAATCTTTTTCTGTAATCTTCGGTTGACTCTTTGTCTCTTTGAGCCATTTCTCGAATAAATCTTTTTGCTTTTATTTTTTCTACTGCTTCTTTTACTGATTTCCAACCGCCACCTTTACTCTTGTACCATTTTGCGGCCCAACCATTAGCATAGGCTGAAGGATAAACATCAAATTTTGACTTTGCTGCGGCCTTTGCTCTTGCCCATAATTCAGGATTTATTGGTTTATTTTTTTCAAATAATTTTTGAACTGATTCCGAAATTCTTCCTTTTCCAAAATTTGATACATTCACTGGTTTTCCGCCTTTACCCTTTCTATCTGCAACAGGGTCATGCTTTCTTTTTACCGCCACAGCCGCAGCCCTTTCCTTTTGTGTTAGCTGGCTTCTTTTCTTGTTTGACATGCATTTTGGTTTGGGTTCTCCCGGTTTTCTCGCGCATGGTCCTACCGCCTTTCCTTTTGAATTGATTCTTTTCCATCCACCATCCGGGTGTTTTGGATTAAACCAATTTCTTAAATCTTCTTTCATTTCTACTTTTTTAAGTTTTGAATAGTAGTTTGGAAGTTCTTCGAGGTGGTGTAATGCAATCATTCTTGCTATTTGGGCATTGGTGGTGTGTTCCTTCTCTACCTTTTTGCCCATAGCAAGTTGTTTTAATATTTCCTCCACAGAAGCATTATGCTTTTTTGCTATCTGTTGGACTGTTTTTGTTTTTTTAAAATTTTTCATTTTGATCTCGACTGTTCTTCCAAATACACTTCAATTTCATTTCTTGCATTTGTTACTTCATTTACATACTTTTCCGGATCAGAGAAAACTGCTTTTGCTTTGTGTGGATTGCACCATTGAGTCATCAAATAACCACAAATTGCATTTTTGTGTCTTATGGGCAAAACACAGTAACAATGAACATTTGCTGCCTCAAATGCGTGTTTTCCAAAACTATCTTTTTGATTTTTTAGTAGATATGGAACTGGTGAATTTTTTGTTACATCTTCGATAAATGGAGCAAATAAAGATATTAAAAGACCATTGATTTTATCCGCCTGAGAAGAAACTCCTTTGGATAAAGATTCATGGGTGCATGACATTTTTTTCATAGAAACTCCATCCATGAAATATTCACCATTATGAAATTGTATCACTTGCACTCTTGCCGCATCAGTCAAGACTCTTAATTCTGTTAGGCATTCGTGTATATTTCCATGAACACTCCAAACATCAGTCAAGAATTTTTTATCTTTAAATTCAAATTTTGTTATAAACTTATACAAAAATGCACCAAAGACAGCGCAAATTGCAATTCCAATTTCAATCCAGTAATTAAAACTTACTTCTGGTAATGGGTCCATGTCAATCTCACTTCTTTGATCTATTGTGACTCTTACTGACAACTCTTAAATTTTTCATTGAGTTGTTTTTTGGATTTCCGTCTTTGTGATCGACATCTCGTCCATCACCTTTACGAATGCGTCCCAATCGTTTCATTAAACGATTTACTTTATTTCTCTTTGCTCTATTTCTTTTTTGTTCTTTTGTTCCTTGATAATTATCATATTCTTTTCTGTAATTTCTTTTTTCTGATAT
>Ga0181343_1000310_pt1 | contig 22664 bp, 38 predicted proteins | sample Su13VDMLBSD_FD_130110 | JGI IMG/M metagenome (GOLD analysis project Ga0181343, IMG submission 130110) | Freshwater viral communities from Lake Michigan, USA - Su13.VD.MLB.S.D | ecosystem: Environmental > Aquatic > Freshwater > Lake | place: USA: Michigan | collected 2013-07-15
ACAAGACCGTTTGAAAACGCTTACAAGAAATTACCGGAGGATCTCGTAGAAAAATACGGATTGGATGCTATAAAATTATTTAACGAAACGCTTTACAATATAGAAAATGGCTAACATATTTGCAAGAAGCCCATACATAGTTGAAATAAACGAAGCAGGGCAAGTAGAAACAAAGATTGAATTAAGACTATGGAACAGTACAAGTACAACAGCTGTGCCTACTGCTCCTCAGAAAGTTTTAAGTAAGCTGATTCCATCAAGTAATGCTCCAGCTACGTACTATGATATTTCGCCATACATTCGTGAGTTTATCAATCACAATACAATTCAAACTACGCCAGCAGTCAATCAAAACACGACTACAACACAATACTGTCAAGTTCAAATCAGAAAGTATAAAAGGGTTACCAATACATTTGTAGAGGTAGGAACTGCTGAACAGCATAGAGCATTTGAAGGATTTGGTTATTTTGAGGATGGTTACAATCCGTCTTTAACTGAGGTTTTATTATCTCCTTTGACTTATTACTATTACGGAACAACTGACATTGGTTGGATTACAGTTTCAAATAGCAACAATACTTTCCTAAGATATACTAATCCATCTGGTTCAGTTTACAACTTACCTATCTCTGGATTACCAAACCGAGTGAGCAACTTTCCACGAGTTTATAGTTCGTTTCTTGGCGTAGGTAACAAAGTTGAATTGTTGAATAATGTTGGTGCGGTTACTTGGACTGGATATTTTTACCCAAAGACGGAATGTAAATACACGCCAGTGCGACTTGATTTCGTTAACAAGTTTGGAGCTTGGCAACGTGAGTGGTTCTTTAAAGCAAGCTACGATAATCTTAACGTAGAGAACAGAGAATATAACACGCTACCGAGTACATACCCTAATTACACTTTGACACAAGGCCAACGCAATGTGTTCAACTCTAATGGCAAGCGTACAATCAGAGTAAACACTGACTGGGTTGATGAAACATATTCTGAGGTCATTCAGCAAATGATGCTTAGTGAAAAGATGTTGATTGATGGTAAGGCTGCTAAGATGAACACGAAAAGCACGGAGTTATTCAAAAGCATAAACACCAAGATGATCAATTACCAACTTGAATTTGAATACGCATACGATACTATCAACTCAGTAATGTAATGGATAGAAAAGTACATATATACGTTAGCACCACAAGCTATCAAAACATAACTACTTCGGTATTAAATAATTTCTTTACAAACGTAACTGCAAACGGAGGCACTTGTGAGAGCGGTCAATGTATGTTGAACTATCTTGAAGGGTTAGGTGGCTTGTATGGAAATTTAGCAACTGCTGAAAGATTAGAACTTTTCGATGATGAGCAAATCCAAGTAACAAGCACAGTTCAAAACGTACAGGATATTTCTAAGACGTTCACGGACTTTTCGCAATCGTTTACCATTCCTGCTAACGACCATAACAACCGAATCTTACAACACTTTTATCAGTCAGACGTAAACGCTTTGATTGATTATAATATCCGTTTAGATTCGTTTATTGAGATTGACTTTACTTTCTTTAGACGAGGTAAGCTGCAGGTTGAAAAGGCGAACCTAAAAAACGGAAGACCAGAAAGCTATTCAGTAACATTCTATGGAGATGGTCGTACTTTAAAAGATTACTTTGGCGAGGACTTACTATCTGACTTGGATTATACCGATTATAACCACGTTTACAACGGTACAGAAATTGCAGATAGGATTTCAGACGGTACTAATGCCTATGACGTAAAGTACCCTCTAATCAGTTCTAAACGCATTTGGCACTATCAATCAAATTACGTTAATGCCACGACACCAAACTGGCTGGATATTACTTCAATTTCGGATAATAATATTTACGCAACAAGCGGAGCAGTTAAATACAATGAGCTTTTCCCAGCAGTTCGAGTGCGTACAATCTTTGATTTGATTCAAGCTAAGTATGGCGTAACATTCAATGGCACTTTTTTAGATGATGATAGATTCACTAAGCTGTTCTTATATTACAAAAACAAAGGCGAGTTTGAAATTACGGGTGGTAGCTATGATCTTGACTTTACAAGCGTAACTCCTACCTTTACAACTTACGACCTTACAAACACAGTAAACTTAACTACAAACGAAATAAGCGTTCAGTTTATAAACGGAGTTGCTACGCATAACTTAGGCGTAACTGTAAACACAGCATCCAACTCATCAACCTATATTCTTGATGTGTACCAAGATGGTAACTTAATAAACTCAATTAGCGCATCTGGAACTGGTACAATATTCACTCAGTTTGTAAATAACACGACTGGATTAGATACCTCATATTCGTTTAAGATACGCCCGAATGGAGCAGTGAACTTAACGCTTTCAGTTGGGTATGCAGTAACGTACTTTAGTGGTGTTGCTCTTGGTGCAGATAGCGTTCAAATTGCAGTCAGTAACTTGAGTATGACTATCAATCAAAACCTTGCAGCCAACGCACCGCAAATGAAGATTGCAGATTTCTTTGCAGGAATCCTCAAGGTGTTTAATATGGTTTGCGTAGGTACGGATGAAAACACGTATGAGCTTGCACCTTTGGATGATTGGTATGGACAAGGAGCGATTGTAGATATAACTAAATACACCGACATTGAAAGCATTGACGTTGCTCGTATGCCGCTTTATAAAAAGATTAGTTTCAAGTACCAAGATTCAGAGTGCTTCTTAAACAAACAGTTTACTCAAGTTTACTCACGAGGCTATGGTGATATGACTTATCAGTATCCGTATGACGGTGGAGAGTACACAATTGATTTACCTTTCGAGAATATTTTACAACAGAAATTTACAGGTACTGAGTTACAGGTTGGCTATTGCTTAAATAATGAGTTTGCACCATACACACCTAAACCTATCTTGCTTTATCAGTACGACAATTTAGATTGCGATTTCAAGTTATTGGTAGGCTCACACGTTACGATAAATAACTACACGCCTTTTGGTCAGGACTTGTACTATAATAACACGAACCTTACAAGCAACTTTGCACCCGAAACTTCCAGCTTGCTTTTAACACCTATTCAACAGACGTTATTTGCTCAGTATTACTTCTCATATCTTTATAACTTATACAACCTTAAACAAAGGCTAATCACAGTTAAAACGATAATGCCAGTAAGCCTATTGACTGGATTGAAATTGAATGACCGAGTTATAATTAGGGACAAGCGTTATATCATCAACGATATGAACTCAAACCTAACCAACGGAGAAGTACAGCTATCGTTATATCTTGACTTTAGACCGATGATTAATAAAGTACCGTTCTTTCAAGTACCAACTTCTGGAGGATCAGTAGCAACTGCTATTAACCTGCCTAACGGAGCATCAGGAGCAGTATTGACACCGTCAAGTTCAGATGTTACAGTAAGCCAAACAAGCATAAGTACAAGCCAAAACGTAACCATCACGGTAGGAGCTGCCTCAGCAAATACCTTATTCACGGTTGGAGTAAGATATGAATACACGGATGGAAGCGCATCAACAGAAACAATAAACATAGTCGTACAATGATAAAGGAATTAATAGCAATGTTGCAAATAGATGATTTTACCGGTAAAGGAGAATACATTGAAATTGCAAAAGGTAAATACAAATTACATACGTCTTTTAGAAAGGCTATGAAACAAGCAAAACGAGAACTAACAAACAAGCGAAATGGCAGAGGTTAAAACAGTCAAGATAAACGTAGATACGAAAGGTGCGGTTGATTCAATGAACGACCTTTCTAAAGCAACAAATGAAGTTGCTAAGGAATTTAATACTGCCGCAAGTTTTGCAGAAAGATATGGCGAAGAACTACAACCGCTTACAACTCGTATGGGTGAAGCTGAAGATAGGTTGTATGAAATGGCTAATGCCGGCCAAACTGCTACGCAAGAATATAAAGATTTATTAAAAACCGTAGGAGATTACCGTAAAGTACAGATCCAAACTGATCAGGCAGTTGATGCGGCTGCTACAACGATGGCTCAAAAACTTGGCGGTGCATTAGGTGGTGCTACTGCTGGATTTGAGTTGATGCAAGGTATAATGGGAACTTTTGGTGCTGAATCAGAAGAAGTTGAAAAAGCTTTGCTCAAAGTTCAATCAGCTATGGCTATTGCTCAAGGAGTTCAAGGAATACGTGAAGCAATTCCAGCTATTACTGCATTTGGTACTGCTATAAAAACTCAAGCAATTGCAGCCTTAAGTACATTAAAAGGAGCTTTAATTACAACAGGTATTGGAGCCTTAGTTGTTGCTTTAGGATTGGCTGCCAATGCAATGGGAATGTTTGGAGATTCTACTGAAGATGCCGAGAAAGAACAAAAGAAACTTGACGATCAGTTAGAAAAAACAAATAATGAATTAGAACGCCAAAAGAATCTAACTGAAACAGTAAGTCAAACTATTGATGATCGTGTACGTAGAGAGCTTATAAATGCAAAAAAACGTGGTGCTTCTGAAGCCGAGTTAAATAGAATACAAAGAGATGGTGCAAAGGATCGCATACAAACTTTAGAAGAAGAAGAAAAAGCTTTACGTAAAATATATTTACAAAGATCAAAATCCGGAAGCACTAAGGAATTTGAAGCAGCCGAAGCAGCTTGGTTAGAATCATCACGTAAATTGACTGATGCTCGTTTAACATTAGATGAAAAAGAAGCTGATATTACATATCAAAGAATCCAAGAACGTAAACAACAAAAAGAAAAAGCAGCTAAAGAAGATAAAGAAATATTTGACGGTAGTGTTAAGGCGTTTGATGAATCCGTTTTGGAAATGGATATCATTGATAAAGAAGCTTTAAATGCTAATCAAGCACGAATAGAAGCAGAGATACAAGCTGAAAAAGATTTACAACAACAAATCTTAGATGCCCAAAATGCTGGTTTATCGGCCCAACAAGATGCTGAGTATGCTCACGCACAATGGTTAAAGGCATTAGATGAACAAAAGAAACAAGATCGCTTAGAAGCAGCGCAAGCATTATCCGATACATTTGGCCAGATAGCTAATTTATTTGGAGAACAAACCGCAGCAGGAAAAGCAGCCGCTATTGCTCAAGCTACTATTGACACATTCTTATCTGCTCAGAAAGCATATCAAGCAACGGTAGGTATTCCAATAGTTGGGCCTGTATTAGCTCCTATTAATGCCGGTATTGCTATTGCCGCTGGTATTAAAAACATTCAAGCAATCAGAGCAGTACCAACACCTAATAACTCAGGCGGCGGCGGAGGTGGAATCAGCAACTCTTTTAGTGGAGCTACTGCTCAAACTCAAGCACCAAGCTTTAACATAGTAGGCAACTCTGGAGTAAACCAATTAGCGCAATTACAACAAACTCCTGTACAGGCTTACGTTGTTTCTGGAAGCGTAACTACTGCTCAAGCGTTAGACCGCAACAGAATAGAAAACGCAACATTATAAACCATTTTAAGTTTAGGGAATATGGATTTAATAGAATTAATCATTGATGAGAAAGATCCTCAGCACGGCATCGAAGCGGTAAGCGTTGTTGAATATCCTGCTATTGAGGAAAACTTTATTGCTTTAAATAAGCAGCAAGTACAACTCAAAGAAGTTGATCAAGAGAAACGCATTTTGATGGGCCCAGCATTAACGCCTAATAAAAAGATTTACCGTAACGATGAAAAGACGAAACGAGAGTGGGAAATATTCTTTTCTGAAGATACAGTACGTAAGGCATCTGAGTTATTCTTAATGAGATCTAATCAGAACAATGCTACGTTAGAACACGCTAAAGAAATTGATGGAATGTCAGTAGTTGAAAGCTGGATAATTGATGATCCTAAAACTGACAAATCTAAGTTATATGGTTTTGATTTACCTAAAGGAACTTGGATGATTTCAATGAAAGTAAACAACGATGATATTTGGAAGCGAGTAAAGGCCGGAGAAGTTAAAGGATTTTCTATTGAAGGTTACTTTGCTGATAAATACGAAATGTCGCTAAAACAAAACAAGAATGAGGAGATTATTAACCAACTTAAAGAACTTCTTAAGTAATATGAAAAAGACACCAAGCAAGTCAAGCCCAAGAGGTGGGAAACGTGGATGCTTATGCGATGATGGTAAATATTCAAAAGATTGTTGCAATGGAGATCTACAAAATCAAGGCGTAGGTGCTTTGGTTCAGCAAGGATCCAGTACCATTACAAACACCAATACAGCAAGAACGATTACAGGCGTAAACGGATAAAAACGCAACAGAATATAACAAGTATAGTTAAAGACGTATAAAAGCTAAAAAATGAACGAAAACAAGATTTTAAACAAAGTTCGCACGCTTCTTGGATTGGAAGTTAAGTTAGAACAAATGAAATTAACTGATGGTGTATCTGTTTTGGAAGCTGATGCTTTTGAAGCTGGTAACGAAGTGTTTATTGTAACAGAAGATGAGCAAAAAATTCCTTTGCCTGTTGGAGATTACGAATTGGAGGATATGCGTATTCTTGTTGTAATTGAAGAAGGTATTATTGCTGATGTTCGTGAAGCTGCTGAGCCAGAAGTTGAAGTTGAAGTTGAGCAACCAGAAGCAGAAGTATCTGTTGAAGAAGAAATGGCCGCTGAAGCTGCACCAACTGCAAAAAAGATCATTGAATCTATTGTAAAAGAATCTCATTTTAAAGAAATGGAAGCTTTACAAAAAGAAAACGAAACATTGAAAGCTGAATTGGCAAAACTATCTGCACAACCAACTGAGGAAGCAAAAGAAGAAGAAGCACCGGTTGAGTTAGCTGCTGTTGAAGCTGAGCCAAAACCAATTTTACATAATCCAGAAAACGCACAACCTGTTGAGTTATTCAAATTAACTCCAAAAAAGGCACGCACGACTATGGATTCAATCTTTGAAAAACTAAACAAATAATTAACTAAATTAAATTTTAAGAAATGGCTACTACCACTTCAATCACTACAACATATGCTGGCGAATTTAGCGGAAAATATATCGCTGCTGCATTGTTATCTGCTCCAACTTTGGAGAAAGGCGGATTTACTATCCACCCGAACGTTAAGTACAAGCAAGTAATTCAAAAAGTTGGTACAAACGACATCATCAAGAACGCAACTTGTGACTTCGATGCAACGTCAACTGTAACACTTACTGAGCGTATCTTGCAACCGGAAGAGTTCCAAGTAAACTTACAACTTTGTAAAAAAGACTTTCATTCGACTTGGCAGGCGGCTGAAATGGGTTACTCTGCATTCGATGTTATGCCTAAGTCATTTGTTGACTTCTTGATCGGACACGTTTCTGAGAAAGTTGCTTCAAATATGGAATCTACAATCTGGGTTGGTGCTAACGCTACTGCTGGTCAGTTCGATGGTATCTCTACTCAAATTGCTGCTGATGCTGCTTTGCCATCTGCTCAAGAAGTAGCGGGAACTACGGTAACTGCTGCTAACGCTATCACTGAGCTTGGTAAATTGGTTGATGCTATTCCTGCTCGCCTTTACGGTCACCCAGATCTTAAACTTTACGTTTCACAAAACATCTACAAAGCTTATGTACGTGCTTTAGGTGGTTTTGCTGCTTCTGGTGTTGGTGCTAATGGTTATAACAATCAAGGTACAAACCAAGTTCTTGGTGATGTATTCTTTGATGGTATTCCTGTATTTATGGCTAACGGTATGGCTGCTAACACAGCTATCGCTACTCCATCTTCAAACCTTCACTTTGCGACAGGTATCTTAAACGATATGAACCTTGTTAAGGTGTTAGATATGGCCGACCTTGACGGATCTGAGAACGTCAGAGTAATTATGCGTTTCACCGCAGATGCTAAATACGGTTTTGCTGAAGATATGGTTACTTACGGAATCACAAACTCTGCTAACTAATCTTAATTAACCTAAATAACTGGGGAGGGCGGTAAAAAACTTCCCTCCCTTTTTTATAAACTTTAAAAATTTTTAAGATATGAGCTGCGATTTAGCTAACGGTAGACTTGAGGTATGTAAGACAGCAGTGGGTGGTATTGATGCTATCTATTTTGTTAATTACGGAGATTACTCTGGTATTACTTACGATGGTACAAACACTGATGTAATTGATTCAGTTGCCGGTGTTACCACACTTTACAAATTTGAACTTAAGGGTACAAACTCTTTTGATCAAGTTATTAACTCTTCACGTGATAATGGAACTACATTTGTTGAGCAAACTTTGACTTTCACTTTGAAAAACCAAGATATTGCTACGCATAAAACTGCTAAGCTTTTGGCTTACGGACGTCCTCACGTTGTTGTTCGTTCACGTAATGGTTCTTATTTCTTTGCTGGCCTTGAGCACGGTATGGAGGTAACTACTGCAAACGTTGTTAACGGAACTGCGATGGGTGATCTAAACGGTTACACTTTCACAATGGTTGGTCAAGAAAAACTGCTTGCCAATTTCATTGATGTAACTTCTGAAAGTACATTAGCAACTGCTTTTGGTGGTGCAACTATTGATAGCAACTAAGATCTACTAACTACTATGGAAAGGCCACTCTTAATCGGGTGGCTTTTTTATTTGCAACAAAATTGAATGAAAGTAGTTATGAAGATATGATTGTACTTACAACTTCAAACTCAGCGCAAACGTTTAGCTTTGTACCTCGCAAAACAGGTTACAATACTATGCAGATTATTGATGAAATTGAGAATACAACGGAAACAGTTTCGATTACGTCAAGTGTTGCCGGAGATTATACTCATTCAATTACTGCTACGTTTGATCTTGTTGAAGGACGCAGTTATTTATTGGTTTTAAAAAACGGATCTAATATTATTTATAGAGATAAGATATATTGCACTGATTCGCCTTTAACTAACTTTAGTGTAAACTACAACCAATATACGTCTAACGTATCTAACAACGAATTTATCGTAATATGAGCAGTAACATACAGTTTGTCAATTTAAGCCAATACGAGCCACCTATTATCACGGAAAGCAAACGAGATAATTGGGTTGAATTTGGAGGTGAAAATAATTACTTTCAGTTCTTAATTGACCGCTATAATCACAGTACAACCAATGCCGCAATTATAAACAACGTAACACGTTTGATTTATGGTCGTGGTTTAGGCGTTTTAAACGCAGATCGCAAACCTAATGAATATGCACAAGTAAAAGCCTTGTTTCACGATGATTGCATCCGTAAAATCGTTATGGACCGCAAGTTATTGGGACAATTCGCATTGCAAGTACACTACAACCAAAGCAAGTCAAAAATACTCAAGGCATACCATATGCCAGTCAACTTGCTTAGAGCAGAAAAATGTAACAAAGACGGAGAAATAGAGGGTTATTATTACTCTGATGATTGGACGGATACACGTAAGTTTGAGCCTAAACGCATTCCAGCTTTTGGATTCGGCGGAAAGAATGAATTGATTGAGATCATTTATTCAAAGCCATACACGGTAGGTATGAAATACTATGCGTATCCAGACTATCAAGGTTCACTTCCATATGCCCTAATGGAGCAAGAAATAGCCGAGTATCTTATCAACGATGTTCAGAATGGCTTTTCTCCAACGATGATCGTAAACTTCAATAATGGAGTACCGACTGAGGAGCAAATGAATATCATTGATGCCAAAGTTAAAAGCCAGCTCACAGGCCCTAAAGGTAAAAAGGTAGTTACTTCATACAACGAAAATGCTGAAATGAAAACTACGGTTGATGCCATTCCTTTGAATGATGCTCCGGAACATTATCAGTATTTATCTGAGGAGTGTATGCGTAAGATTATGTTAGGACATAACGTTACTTCTCCTTTGTTATTTGGTGTTGCTTCAACAAATGGCTTTAGTTCAAATGCAGATGAGCTTAAGAACTCTGCTGTATTGTTTGATAATATGGTTATTAGACCTATCCAAGATGAAATAATTGCTGCTTTTGAACAAGTGTTGCACTTTAATGGCCTTTCAGTTCGTCTTTTCTTTAAAACTTTGCAACCTTTAGAATTTACGGATCTAGAAAACGCAATTACAGAAGAGCAAGTACAAGAAGAAACAGGTACCGAGTTAAGTAAACACGAATGTGGTATTGATGCAATTGCAGAACCGCTTATTGCTTTAGGCGAAATGCCTGCTGATAATTGGCTTCTAATAGACGAAAAAGAAGTTGACTATGATACAGATGATGAAGAGAACGAAATGCTTTCTAATGAGCCTAAACAAAGCTTATTTAGCAAACTGATCGAATTGGTAAGCACTGGAGATAGCCGCCCTAATATCCGAAGCACTCAAGATAAGGTAATTGATGGAGTTAAATTTATTACTCGTTATGTTTACGCTGGTTCTTTAGGCAGTAATTCAAGAGAATTTTGCCAGAAGATGATGGCAGCCGGTAAAGTTTACCGCAAAGAAGATATCCAGAAAATGTCAGGACAAGCGGTTAATGCTGGTTGGGGCCCAGAAGGAGCTGCAACGTATGATGTTTGGTTATACAAAGGCGGAGGTAACTGCCACCACCGATGGAACAAACAGGTTTATGCTGCTATTGAAGGTAAGGCAATCAATATTAATGATCCTAAAATTAGACAAATTGCAGTAAGTAAGGCAGCCGCACGTGGTTACGTAGTTACAAACAATGAGCTTGTTTCTAAGCGACCTGTTGATATGCCTAATTACGGATTTTTACCAAGCAATCCTCAACCTAAACGCACAATTACAAGATAATGGCACAAGCACTATTAATAACAGACGCTGATCTGGTAAAGTTTACAGCTACAAACGGAAATGTAGACGTAGACAAATTTGTGCAATTCATTAAGATTGCTCAAGATATTCACATACAAAACTATTTAGGTACCAAGTTACTTGAGAAGATTGAAGCAGATATTATTGCTGGCACGCTTTCCGGTAACTACCTAAATTTAGTTACGACATACGTTAAGCCAATGTTGATCCACTGGGCAATGTTTGAATATTTGCCATTTGCGGCTTATACAATCGCAAATAAAGGCGTATATAAACACGGATCAGAAAACGCTACAAATGCAGAAAAGAACGAGATTGATTATTTAACAGAAAAAGAAAGATCTATTGCTCAGCATTACACGGAGCGTTTCATTAATTATATGTGTTTCAATAATTACTTGTTTCCGGAGTACAATACCAATTCTAATGATGATATGTATCCGGATAGAATGAATAATTACACTTCTTGGTATATATGAAAAAACGAATAAAGTTAGGCAGCTACAAACCGAAAAAAGAAAACGTAGAAAAGTTGCAGGTTTATTTACAAAAAATAGCAAAAGAAAATGTCAAATAATATCAGTTGGGGAAAGATCTACGAATCAACGTGGTGGGGTGATCAAATTAACACCGCAGATTCTACGTATGATTACGCTACTACAACCTTTAATGCCCCTTTTGAACTTGAGTTAAGAGTAGCCTCAGAGGGTGGAGTATTGGAATCGTCTTTTTGTATGTCTTTAACCATTTTAAACCTTTCTCAAATATGAGCCTATTAGATACTGCCTCTTTAATTGTAACACCAAACGGATATAAGGAGGGCAAATTATATTCCGTTATTCCGTCGGATGGTTCTGGCGATTTGTCAGTAACAAGAGCGACCACCGCAACACGAGTAAACTCTGCTGGCTTGGTGGAGTTAGTGCCTTACAATTTATTGCAGCAAAGCAATTCGTTTAATGGTAGTCCTTGGGCAGCAGTTGCTACAAGAACTCCAAACGCAGCGATTGCTCCAGATGGAACGATGACTGCAACACGAATTCAACTTGCAAGTGGTGGAATTGGTTATTTATATCAAGGTGTTCCGGCTTCAAGTGGTGCAAAAACAATAAGTTGCTACATTAAAGGTGCAACCGCTCAAACTATCGGATTCAATGATGGAAATGCAAACCCTAATTCTATCAATATTACAACCGAATGGCAGAGGTACACTTTTACTTTTAATAGCAATAGTCTTGGTATGGGCATTCAATTTGACAACTACTTCGGAGTAAGCCCAAGTAACCAAGCTAAAGACTTTTATATTTGGGGCGCTCAACTTGTCGAAGGCTCAACCGCTAAAGACTACCAAAAAACGGAAACAAGACTTAACATACCAAGACTTGACTACTCAAACGGAACTTGTCCAAGTTTACTTGTAGAACCGCAGAGGACTAACCTACTCACTTATAGTCAACAAATTAGCCAATTTTATAATATTGGCGGAACTTTTGTAAGTAACAATGGTATAAGTCCAGATGGCACACAAAATTCCGAAAAATTTACAGTAAGTAGTTTTAATTCTTTTCACGCTGGATTTTTTGAAAATGCATCTGGAGCAACTGGAAATTCATTCACAACGAGCATTTTTCTAAAAAAAGGGACTGGTAGGTATTTTCTCTATCGGGCAATGACCAATACCTATGCAACAAGATATGGCGTTACTATTGATTTGCAAAATGGGACTATTGTCGGTACTAATACTTGCGGTAGTCCTACGGGTACATCATCAAAAATTGAAAGTTTCAGTAATGGATGGTACAGAGTTAGTTTAACAATGGATGGCATTGGTGTACAAATTGGCGCAGTTTGGTGTACAAGCGATACAGCAACACCTTCATTGGATGCCCTTTTAGATTATTCATATACGGGCAATGGAAGTGACTCATATTATATTTGGGGCGCACAACTCGAAGCTGGAAGCTATAGTACAAGTTACATCCCAACACAAGGAGCAAGTGTAACACGCAACGCAGATGTTATTTCAAAGACTGGTATTAGTTCGCTTATAGGGCAAACAGAGGGCACTATGTTTGTTGATGTTTACAGACCTAATCAATCGAGTGCGTTTTTATTTACGCTTGCGAACTCGGTAGGTTCAAATTCTTACTTAAATTCTATTTACATCTTTCAGTTGCCAGATAACAAAATGGTAGTTGATTGTTTTGTGAGCGGTGTCAAACAATTTGGTATTGAAACTTCAGTAGGCATAACAAACGGAAGACACAAAATAGCGGTAGCTTATAAGCAAAATGACGCGGTTGTTTATCTTGATGGTGTTTTATTAGGAACAGATACGAGTTGCAACATTCCGCCATTTAGTGCTTTTGAAGTTAATAATGTTGATATCGGCAGTACTTCAAATTTCGACATTAATTCAGTCGCTCTTTGGAAAACAAAATTAGACAACGCAACTTTAGCACAACTTACAACGATATGATTTACAAGCTAACATACACAGATAAGGAACAAGCACTCGCAGACTTGAAAGCTAAAGGCATTCTTGTAGAGGTGGAGTTCAACGGAGAAAAACACGATGCATTCGGAAGCGGAGTGCAAGCAGTTGTTGAAATCGGAAAAATTATGTTAACCCCTCCCGTAATGGATGGAATGGAAGTAGTTACCGAACCTATCTACGCAGACGGGTATCATTACGATGTAATGTCGGATAACACCTATGACTTTGGGTCAAACCTTGTTGAACCAAAGAACCCAAAGCACGCATTCGCTGGTCATAGTATTAAAGAAGAGTTTCCATACGAACCGAAAATTTTAACTGAAGAATGACAGAGTTTGTAACCATCGTTAAAAAGTACGGAGTAACTGGAGTGCTTGCCTTATGGCTTTGGCATACTGACAACCGCTTAAATAAGGTTGAAACTGCTTTGTATGACTGCTATAAAGAACAGACGTTTAGACAAGCTACAAATACACGAATAGACATTCCAGAACGCTTATTTGCAATCTTACCTAATGATAAAAAAACTAATCGCAGAAACACTCAAGCCTAATGGCAAATGGTCTATTAAACGCTTAAGTGCCTTTACGTCTTTTTGGCTATCGGTTGCTTATGCTTTGATTCCGCTTTTTAGACCGTTTGAAGTACACGAGTTTGTTTTTGTAGGCCTGCTTACTTATTCAGCTACTGCGATTGGATTAACAGTATGGAACAAAACTATTAAGGAATGAGAAGGATCTTTATTTTGTCGCTAATATCTACTATTCTTGCGACAGGTTGCTCAATGAACTACCACCTAAATAAAGCGATCAAGAAAGGTTACAAGCCACCGGTATACGATACAATCCGCATTAATACGGTTGATTCCTTTCCGGTTATTGTTCGTGATTCGATAGTATGGGAAAAGTACATTACTCAGAAAGATACAGTTATTCAGATCCAGACGCAATACGTTCCAAAAACACGTATAATCCAAAGATTCGATTTAAAGCGTTTTAACGATAGTTTAGAACACATCCGAACTATCTACTCAGATTCGCTTAAATATGCGCTTAAAACAAAGAAAACAACGCTTAAAACTGATTTAAAGCAGGTAAAGAGTGAAAACAAAAATACTTTTGCTGATTCTATGCGTTGGATCTTCTTTAGTTTGTTGCTTATTGCTTTGTTTTTTGTAGTTCGTGCAGTTAGACGTTATTTATTAATCAATGGTTAGACAATATACAGACAAGCAGTTGCTTGCAAGAGTTAAGGAGCTGGATAGTTTTAAGAACATTCCTGCGGGTTATTGGTTATTAGGCGTAAGATCTTTGGATGATATTCCGAATACGTTTGATGATAAGATCTATTTATTTAAAGGAGAAGAGTTTGTATTGGTTACTTCGGCCACAACTAATCCCGGCACCAATACGCTGAAACAATTTGAAAAGGTAAATAAAGACGGAGCAGCAGTATTGAAAGCTGATCAGTGGTATTATAACGTTTGGAAGTATGGTAAGCATAACGGAAAAGTTGAAGCCTTGTTACAGCTCGGAAACAAAGTGCAAGTTTATAGAGATACAGACCGAGATTCAAAGTCAGAAGAACAAGGAGCTTTACAGTCGGGTTATTTTGGGATTAATTTTCACCCTAACACCTATGATCTGAGTAAAGGGTCCGGAACAAATATAGGCTGGTGGAGTGCCGGTTGCCAAGTAGTGAACAATATTCCTAACTACAAAATGATGATCAAATTGCTTAAAAACGAAAAATTTGTAACGTATTGTTTGGTTGATGAATTTTAAATGCTACATTTGTAGAGCATAATTGTTTTTAGTGTTATTAGAAGAAGGGTTGCCAGTTGAAAGCGGTAACCCTTTTTTGTTTATTGCAACCTACATTTCGCTATTCGCGAATTAAGAATGTCAACTTTTAGGCTTAAAAAACTTGACTATTTGTCCACTTTATAGTTAAAAAAACTGGACATAATCGGTAATTAACCGACTTTAAAGTGAATGCTTGACAATCTTATGTATACAAAACGCCAAAATCTATACACAACAGATGCCTTATGTATAAAATAAGGGTAAAACCTTACGAACTTTGTCACAAAATCAGGGTAAAACCTTAAGATTGAAAAAAATATTTTAAAAAAATAGCTTGTATATTAAAAAATAATATTAGTTTTGTCTAAACATTTAAAACAATACTATGAAAGCAAACGAAATTATCCAGTTCATTCAAGCCAGAGAACGTCAACTCTGGGAGGAGTATTTAGAAGCACGTGATGCAAACGGAAACTTGCACGCAGTTACTAAAAGACACTACGCTATTTGGCAAGAAGTAAACGAATTAATTAACCATATAACACAGAAATAATGAACACAGTAAAAACAATTATCGCAGAATGGAAGGAGTTACCAGATTATGACAAAGACTTTTTCCGCCACATTTTAATATTCTTTATTCCTATCGCTTCAATCTTTGTTTGGTTGGTTAGTACAAATACGCCGCCTGTATTGGAAGCTAAAGTGCCGAATCCGCAAACAGAAATGAAACCTAATTACGAACTCAAAGGATCTTGGGCAAAATACGCTGAAGGATGCTATAATCGTAAATACAATGACTAAAGAACAATACTATAATAACCAAGCTCAGAATATCCTGCACAAAACAAAACGCTTGCAGATCATTGTTGAGTACACTAACGAACCTTGCTTTGATGCTATGGTTGCTGAATTACGTAAGCATATTCTTTCCGGAACGCAAGAAATTGATCATACGTATAAATACGCTGGCAAGATGTTTTTAATGTACGGTAGACAAGATTACAAGCTATCACGTGAAGTTGATATGGCTGATATAGATGGAATAACTTACCAAATCGTAAAATCAAGAATATGACACCAAAAGAAAAGGCAATAGAGTTATTAGATAAGTTCAAACTTAGTTTTGCGGGGGTAATTTCCAATGAAGAGGATTGGGAATTTCTTGCTAAACAATGTGCATTAATTGCAGTTAAAACATTAATGGAAGAGGCGTATCGTCAAAATGATTACGAAGGATTTATATCATATTGGAAAGAAGTAAAACAAGAAATTGAAAAGCTATGACAAAACAATTAATTAATGCAGCTAAAGTATTTATGTTGTCTTATATGAGCGATGGAAAAACCAGAAAGCCATCAGATTTCGATTGGGATATCTTAGGCGATTCAGATATAATGGTATTTGGAATGCCAAGATGGAATTTTACTCCTTTCTTTTTCGCTTTAGGTGAACTTGTAGAAGAAGGAAAAATAATACACGAAGAACTCAAAGACGGAACACACACGTATAAAATAAATAAACTATAAAATGGAAAAAGAAGAATACACCGAAGCAGTAAAGCGTAATTTAGAAAAGCTTATTGTACTAACTGCAATCCTCCCAGTGCTTGGAGATTACATTGAAGATCTAAACGATGCTAATATCTTTAAAAAGAACGTCAAACGCCGAGCAAATATGTTTCTGGATGAGATCAGAAAAACGGATAGGCTAATAATTGACAGTGCTGATGCAGATGCTCAGAACCAACAGATTGATATTCAACGTGCATTTAGACAATGGGTAAAAGAAAATTTTACTTTTGATAAGCTATTGAAATAATTATTATATTTGTACGGGTTAGAGTCTCAAACATAGTTAACCTAAAGGTATTATTGAACCCTTATAATGAAACTGACGTGAGACTCCAGTGGATTTATAAGGGTTTTTCTATTTAAGTACAATGAGAGATACAATGATTATTTACCGCAGTTTTTACGAAGCTATCAAAGAGCTGCCTAAAGAAAACCAAGCTGATATTTGGAACGCAGTTTATGAGCTGGGGTTAAACGCAAATGAAGTTGAATTACAAGGAATCAGCAAAACAATATTTACTTTAATTAAACCTCAAATTGATGCTAATCTTAAGCGATTTGAAAACGGAAAGAAACCAAAAACAAAGCAAAAAATAAGCGAACCAGAAGCAAAACCGAAGCGAAAAGTAAGCGAAACAGAAGCTAATAACAATAACAATAACAATAACAATAAAAATATAGTTATACGCAAACAGGAGTTTGCTGAATCATTACAACCTTATGTTGATACTTACGGAAAGCAGATGTTAAATGAGTTTTATTTGTATTGGACAGAACACGGAAGTAAAGATCACAAAATGCGATTTGAAAAAGAGAAAGCATTTGGTATTGAAAGAAGATTACAAACTTGGCAACAAAATAAAAATAAGTTTGGTAGTTTTACAGACGACACTGAGCCACGAGAATTACAAATACTAAGACAATATGCTAAAAAACAAGGGTGATTCAATTCAGTACCTACTGGATTATAAAGACGGAAAAATCAAACAAGGTTTAGGTATCGGCTGCTATTTAGACGAGCACTTAAAGTTTAAACCTAAACAAGTAAATATCATTTTAGGCCACGACAACGTAGGAAAGACGTACTGGATTAATTGGTACTTTCTAAACCTCGCATTACAACACGGATTAAGCTTTTGTTTATGGTCTGGAGAAAACCAAAAAGGCCAGATATTAAGAGATCTTGTACAGATGTATTCCGGTAAGCCATTCAAGCAATTAAGTTACGATGAGATCCACAGGCATACAGCTTACTTAGAACAGTTCTTTACGTTTGTAGACAATTCAAAGCTGTATAAACCAGAAGAGTTATTTGATTTGTTTGTACAATCAGAGGCGGATGTTTGTTTGATTGATCCATTCACGGGACTTGATCGGCAAATGACCTTTGATGGCAATTATACTTTTATGAATAACGCCCGACAGTTTGTAAATAGCACCGGAAAAACTTTATACATAAATACCCACCCAAACACTGAATCCGGCAGGAACGCAAATTTATATCAAGACGGAGATTGGAAAGGACATTTAAAGCCACCGCTTAAAGATCACATTGAAGGCGGCAAGGCTTTCCTTAACCGATGTGATGATATGTTTGTAATACACCGTTTAATTAAGCATCCAGAATGGAAATATTCAACTTGGATCAACGTTGAAAAAGTCAAGGATACAGAAACAGGCGGTAAGCATACGCTTTTGAATGAGCCAATTATTTGTAATTTTAACTCCGGTATTGGTTTTGAAATTAACGCAGTTGATCCGCTAAAGAACTTCAGAGTAAAACCACCAGTGCAACTTAAAACACCTTTTTAAAATGGATTTATCACTAAAAATATTATGGGCAAAAAACACTATTTGGGTAGTTCGAGAACGAATTAAGAACGTCAGAGAAAAGCTGGAGATTGACAAACCCGAAGCTAAAGATTATATTAACGGAAGTAAGGAATCTGAAGAGCAGTTGTTGAAAACCGAGTTGGTAATAATTGAAATGGAAAACGAGATTAAAGGATTAAACCGAGAACTTAATCAGCTTGCAAGACGTAACGCTCAACTTAGAGTAGCTTATCAGGAACTAAAAGACGAACTTAAATTCAAAGACATAGATCTATAAGTATACGCTTAAGCATATAAATAGACGAATATAAACGAAAATATACGCAAAAACATATAATTATGAGAAAGACAACAACACAATGGTTTTTAAAAGAGTTTAAAAAACAAATAGCATTTGAACCAAATTCAGAGCTTGATATTTGGATTAAAGATTTAGAAAAGCAAGCAATCAAAAGAGACAAAAGACAAATCAAAAACATATTTAAAGACGGATGTATACACAGAGAAAGATATCAAAGTATGAACATATCAATAGAAGCAGAAGATTATTTTCTTGAAAAATATACTAACGAGATACCAGATTATTTTAGAAAATTTACTTTTAAAAGACGATGAATGACAAAATACAATGCTTCACCTGTTTCAAGTTCAGAGAAACAAAATACTTTGACGATAACCACCGAGAATATCAAAGACCATCGCAAAAAGGTAAACTATTTAGTTGCCGCAGATGCACACGAGCAAGAGTGCTGCGTGAATTACGAGCAGTGCGATATGACTTTACAGAACGAAAGTTTGTAATATACCATTTCAAGAATAAAAACCAAGCATTAAAATTCCTAAAAGATGCCCAGATGCAAAAATTGTAAGCAAAAATTTGAGCCGGTACGTTTTAACCAAAAATTTTGCTTTGATCCGGAATGCGTTAAAGTTTGGGTAAGCGAAGCAAAGGATCAGAATTGGAAAAAGACGAAAAAGAAAATGAAAGCTGAAATTGAAACCGTACAGGAATTAATGAAAGCAGCTCAGATTGTATTCAATAAGTACATACGAGAAAGAGATAAAGATCAACCTTGCATTAGTTGTGGATCAAAGCTGGAAGATAAGTTTGACGCCGGGCATTATTTTAGCTCTGGAGGACATAAAGCAGTAACCTTTGATGAAGATAACGTACACGGTCAATGCGTAGCCTGTAACCAATGGAAACACGGAAACCTTATACAATACCAAATAGGAATTGAGCAGCGTATTGGAGGAGAAAGATTAATGCAGTTACACGAAAAAGCACATAAGTCAGTAAAATATACCAGAGAAGAACTCAGAGATTTAATTAAACACTACAAAGAAAAGATTAAGCAATTATGAACGAAGCTAAATTATTTGACTATTTAAAGCAAACTTACTTTCCGGATCTAATCAGAGCAGATGATCAATATAGCAGGTGGGATTGTTACAGCGATCAGTACAAAACACGAATAGAACTAAAATCAAGAAATACGCATTACTCCAGCTTAATGATTGAAATAGACAAGTACACGGAACTTATGGCGAATTACACAATATTCAACAACATACCACTATATATAAACTCAACACCAAAAGGAGTATTTGTTTTTGATTTACGCTGGATTGAACCACAATGGCAAACAGATAGCAGGATGCCAAAGACAACTGAATTTGAAAACACGGAACGCATTGAGAAAACTTACGGAATGCTGGATATCAGTTTGGCTAAAAAAATTTAAAAATATTTTTTGGAAACTATTTTATATTGAAAAATAATATTATATTTGTTCTATAATTCAAAACTAAAAACAATGCAAACACAAGAATTAATCCAACAATTAAGAAATTCAGATCTCGAAAGCTGGATATTAGTACAAAGAGCATATAAGGAATTTGCTCAAGATGAAGACATAATGGAATGCGGATTTAACAAGATGTCCGGTTATGTTTACATAGCATTAGAAAACGGTATTTCAATAGCTTCTTGCTTTGGCAATCCTGTTGAGTACATAGTATATCAACACGAACAAGACGAAGAGGAATTTTTTGAAACGTACAAAGAAGCATATAAAGCAATAAGATCAATATAAATTAATAAAATCGTAGCTATGGAATATACATATTTGCCAGATACGCATACAATATATGAAGCTAATGGAGAACTTCATTTGGTTTCAGATGATAAAACCGTAATTATTGACTGCGAAACGCTTTATAATGATCTACCTTTTATTGTTGAGTTAGTATTAAATGCAAGAAAAGAAAAAACCAAACTAATCGAAAAAGAATTAATTAAAGTAATAACCCCTAAAAACAAAACAAAATGAAAAATTTATTTAAAAGTTTAGCTGCATTTCAGCAAGAGGTTCCGGTAATTCACAAAGGAACGCAAGGATTTGGTTACTCGTATGCTGATCTCCCAGCGATATTCGACAAGATCAATCCACTATTAAAAAAACACGGATTAGGCTTTACGCAGTTACTTAATTCAAAGGATGGTGTTAATTACTTAGATACCGTTATTTTCCATATAGAAAGCGGAGAAAGTCTTGAAAGCCGCACTGAGATCCCAAGCGTAAGTTTAAAAGGTATGAATGATTACCAGTCGTTTGGATCTGGCGTAACCTATTATCGTAGATATGCATTAGCCAGTAGCCTTGCATTAGTAACGGACAAAGACACGGACGCAAGCGGTGAACAAGTAAAGAAATTGCCAGCTATTGACGAAAAGCGTTTTCAAGCAGCTATCAAATCAATCTTAGAAGGTACATATAGCATTGAAAGATTAAAAGAATCATTCTCATTAACTGAAGGTCAAATTGATATATTAAACGCACTATGAAAGTTAGAGCCTCTGCTTTAGGTAAAATGATGGCTACTCCCCGATCAAAAGGGGGGCTGCTTTCTCAGACCGCTAAAAGCTACATTAAAGAAGTAGTGTTACAGGATAAATACGGAATTTACAAAGAGTTTAATTCAAGATACACAGACAAGGGTAACCAAACAGAAGATGAAGCAATACAATTAGTTGCTGATGTTTTGGATCTTGGATTTGTATTTAAGAATGAGGAAAAGTTCCAGAATGATTTTGTCAAAGGTACTCCGGATGTAATTACAAATGATTTGATTATAGATACTAAGGTTAGTTGGTCAGCAAGTACGTTTCCGTTCTTTGAAGATGAGTTACCAAACACGGATTATTATTGGCAAATGCAGGCTTATATGTGGCTAACCGGCAAGCGTAGAGCTTTAGTTGTTTACTGCCTAATCAATACACCTTACTTAATACTTGAGGATGAGATCCGCAGAGAACACTGGAAACAGAATTTAATTGACGAAAGCCAAGAGTTAAGGGCTTACGTTGAAGCCCAGCATAACTTTGATCACATACCTAAACACGAAAGAATCAAACAATTTTATGTAGATTACAACGAGCAAGATATTGAACGAGCAAAAGAGAAAATACAAATAGGATCAGTATTATATAATCAACTAATGAATCAATGAAAAAGAAAGTAAACAGGTATTTTATTGCAATTATAAATATTTACGATGACAATTTTAAGCTATTAGAAGAACGTATTTTTGATTTAATGCAAGAAATGAATGTACATTATATTGTAAATTATAGCAATCAAGATCCTGTTTTAATTCAAGAAGTTGACGAGTTGGTATTTAAAGACGAACTGGCACAATTTAATTAATATGAAACGAACTAAACAAGAAATAGAAGAAGCAAATTTATGTCTTCATTTAATGTTTCCAAACTTAAGTACAGATTTACAATATAGGTTTAGGAATGCTATTCAAACAATAAATGGTGCTATTGATGAAATAGAAGAAATAAAAGACGAACCTATGAACCAGCAAATAGAAGACAAAATAGTATTACGCGTTTTGGCGCGTTTTAACGAACGTTCGCAAGTCGGGATAAAGAAGTACAACACCACGTTAGAAAGAAGCGACCTAAGCACTTTAGAATGGCTCACACACGCACAGGAAGAAGCTATGGACTTTGTACTTTACTTGGAACGACTAAAAGACGAAGTAAAACAATTTAAACAACAATAACAATGAAAACAGCAGTAGAATGGTTTTATGATGAAATCAAACACATTATACCAAATGACTATGTAAAGAAGTATGAACAAGCAAAAGACCTTGAAATGAAACATCTTGCTCAAGCATTTGA
>Ga0181343_1000311_pt1 | contig 22631 bp, 26 predicted proteins | sample Su13VDMLBSD_FD_130110 | JGI IMG/M metagenome (GOLD analysis project Ga0181343, IMG submission 130110) | Freshwater viral communities from Lake Michigan, USA - Su13.VD.MLB.S.D | ecosystem: Environmental > Aquatic > Freshwater > Lake | place: USA: Michigan | collected 2013-07-15
AACACCAAATGAAATGAAATGGATTTTAGGTGAGCCAACGTGGGAACATAATGATGGTGAGGATAAAACAAACATGGAGTGGTTTATGGAAATGGAAGATGGTAATGTATTTACTGTTTATGATTATAAAGAATACAAACCACTTCACCCCAACGGCCAAGTTGAATGGCATATTGGTGGTCATTCAAGATTTGACACACACCTGGCCAAAACATTATTAAGTGAAGAACTTCAATTAGCACATGACCAATTGATGCGTGACCTGAGATAATTTAATATATTCATATATAAATAAGAAGATATGGAAAAGAAAGTTCGAATTGAGCTGACAATTGAAGAGTTAAATGAGCTGTACTATGTGTTAGGAATGGCTGATATGAAAAAGGATTTGAAAATGGCTAAGTATTGGTTAATTGAACAATTGCAATTAAAAATTGGAGATATAATTTATAAAGAATCTAAAAAAGATTAAATGGCAAAAGAAATTAAATCTGTGATTAACGGGATTATAACAAGTATTTATTCGGCCCGAACTGTAGATGAAGCGAAACAGTTGTTTATTGAGTTTGTTGATGCTACTAATATTAAAGATAGTGACAAACAAAAAATGTTAGAGGAGGTTTCTAAAATGACTTCACTAAGAAAAATTCAAATGTATGCTACTAACGCTATGTTTAAATATGAAGGATTAGGAATTAATTAAAACAAAATAAAAATATGAATTATCAAATCACAGACAAATCTGTTTATCAAACAACAATTTGGACTATTGAATCTGAAGAAGACACTTATCATGTAACTTGCCAAGAAAATGACTTTCATGATTCATGGCGTATTACAAGTGATATGTTAGGTGAAATTGGTAATAATACTGAACTTGGTTTTGAGTTGATTAGAATGTGTGAGTTTGATGAACAATATGATTTTTAATTAATTTTAAATAAACAGTTATGATATATAAAGTTACTCTAGAACGCTTAGAAGAAATTGAACAGGAACGTGAAAAAACTATGAACGATCCTAAATTTCAAAAATGGGTTAAGGATGTTAATGTTTCTAAATCATATGTTGATATGAGTGGGGTATTGAAAGCCCGTGATATGATAAATCAATACGATTATACAAAACGTAGTTTTAGTAGGTTAGTTCGTTAATTTTCAACGTCTTATAACAGGAAGCCCGGTTTTATTGACCGTGGCTCCCTTGTTATCTTTATTATATAAGAAATTAAGAAAATGATTTGGTTGTTTATAATATTAGTAATTGTGGTGAATTTGATCGAAGTAGTAAAAGATGTTATTGATATTATTGGTTTAATTATTAAGCGAATCTTTAAATAATTGACCGCGACTCATTTAATAAATTTAAATATAAATAAAAAGTAAATAGTATGAACACAGGTAAAAAAAGAGGTCGTCCAAGTAAGAAACAAGTAACTGAGTATCAAGTTTCAATTCCAACTAAAATTGATTTTGATATTGTTAAATTAAATAATTTGGATATTGATCCTCGAATGATGGATACCATGAAAAGTGGAATGATGATTGATGATTTAATTTCACACGAAGGTGGTATACCATGTGCAACTAATATTATGTGTATCGGTGATCCAGGAGTAGGTAAAACAACTGTACTGTTGGATATTTTAGCTGGTGTTCAGAATCGTGGTCGTAAATGTTTGTTTATTTCAGGTGAAATGGGTAAGAAACAAATGTTCAAATATACACAACGTTTTCCACAATTCGGAAATATTCAAACATTGTTTATGTCTGATTATTTAGAACATAACACAAAAGATGTGATTGAACAAGTTATGAACATGGGTTGGGATTTGATTTTGATTGATAGTATTGCTGAAATTATTGAAGGTGTTCGTGACGATAATAAATGGGATCGTAAGCAAGCTGAATCATGGTTAGTTGATTTGTGTGTTAAGAACAATAAAGGTGAAAATAAGAAAGATGCTTATACATCGTTTTTGTTGATTCAACAAGTTACTAAATCAGGTGAATTTGTAGGTTCAAATAAATTGAAACACATGACTGATGCGATGATGGAAATGCGCCGCGAATCAGAAAGAAATGGTGGTGGAACTTATATGAACTTTATCAAGAATAGAAATGGTAATGTGGATGTTAAGTTTGGTTATCAATTACAAAACGATAGCATCTATTATGGAACAATGGTAAATGAAGGTGATGATGAATAATCTCACCTCAATTACTTTTTTAAATTATATAAAATAAAAGTTATGTATACAAAAGAAGATTTTAAATGTGTTGATGGATTGTATTATGTAGGTCATTTGATTGATATTGATGGTAATCCATGGGTTGATGAAGAGCAACTTGAATTGTTTATTATTGAATTAAATAATGGGGTACAATGAGTAATAGAAAAGATTTCAAACGTATAACTAAAGAACAAGCTCATTTTTATAAACCACTTTCAAGTTATAAACACTCATCTGAAGAGATTTGTAGACGAGCAACTGCTTTTACTTTAACACCTGATCCTGAAAGTCCAGGGTGGGAGATAGTAACATATTATGAAGAATCTCCATTTGCTCAAGATGGCTCATTAACACCAACTGAATTTGTTTATATACTTGTAAATGGTTCATGTCCAGGAATGGTTAAAATAGGAATGACAATTAGAGATGTTGATACACGAGCAAAAGAAATTTCAGGTGCAACTGGAGTACCTACTCCGTGGGTTCCGATTTATTCATTTAAATGTTTCAATTCATATAAATTAGAACAAGAACTTCATGAACATTTAAGTGCAGTTCGTGTAAGTGATAATCGTGAAATGTTTTATATGAAAACAGCTGATGCTGTTAGAATAGTAGAGCAATTAGGTGAAAAATATACTATACCTAACCTCAATTCTTAATTTATCTTAAAATAAAAATATAAAATTATGTTTAATAGAATTAATGAAATACAAATTAATGAATCTTGGAAAACAGGTGGTAGTAAGAAAAGTTTAGATTGGAGAATTATTAGATATTGGGGTAATGAGCATCATTATTTTATTGATGATACTAATAGTAAAAAACTACAAACCTTATTTAAAATTATCCATAACTCTAAAAACACTGTTAAGAAAGGAGATAAAGTATATGCTTCTAAAGCCAGTGAATTACCTCGATTCAAATTAAAGGAATTCATTAAAGAAAATGGATTGAAAAAAACATCTCGTTATAATCAAGCTGATGTTGTTATTATTAATAGAGGATACTTTATAGACCTACTTAAAGAATTTAAATATAAAGAATATACATTTCTTAATACAGATGTTGTATTAAATAAAATCGATAAGAAAAATACTGATAAAGATGTATATGATACTTTTAAAAATATTATAGAACAAAGTACTGATAAAAGAATGATTGCTTTAGTATCAGAATATTCAGCTAAAGAAATGGAGAATAAATTAGGTAAAGATTATCCAACTGAAAAAGCAGAGTATGATTCAGCTTCTTATAAAATAAAAGGTACATACTTAAATTTATATCGTAATCAACGATCACAAAACCTAATGCAGATTATTTCTGAAATGGATAAAGATATTGCTAGTGGTAAAGTAAGAATTGTATTTGATGAGGATATGTTTGTTGAGTTGAATAAAGAAGGAATTGAACTTGATAATGAGTATCTACAAACACTTCGTGATATGTTATTTAGTAAAGATGAATCTAATGTTAAATTAGGATTTGAAATGATGTCTAATTTGGTTGTAAATGAACATATGTTATTATCAGTTTCATTTTTATTAAATGAAATGATTCATACAACTAAATTTAGACCAAGTTATTATACTAATTCTAATACCAATTTAAAGTCGTTATTTAAACTACTTAGAACAAAAGGTATATATTGGGAACGTGATTGGAAAACGTTTGGTACTGGGTTGAGAAATAACTTTAAAACTGGTATTGAGGGTGATATTGTTAAGAAGTTTTTATTAGATAATATTAACCGTGAATTCAAATTAAGTAATTCAGCAGCTGAATCATTAGTGGATATTGTTTTTACGACCGAGGCTCAATAAGTAAATTTATATAAATAGAAAAATATGATAGATAATATTCACGCAGAGATCGCTAAACATTCAAAAACATTAATGTTCAAAGAACCATTTTATGGTTTGTTTTTAATTGGTTTGAATAAAGAAATTAATGATGCTGTTCAAACCGCTTGTGTAGCCAAAGATGGTATTAATACTAAATTAGTTATTAGTCCTAAATTTTGGGATACAATAAGTGACAATGTTAAAGTAGCAGTTTTAAAACATGAATTACTTCATATTGCATTTAAACATTTACAAATGTTTGATGAATATGATGATAAATCATTATTGAATGTAGCTGCTGATTTAGAAATTAATCAGTACATACAAGATGAGTATAAAGATGAAACATGGGAAGGATTAGAAATTACTCAAGCGCCTTGGGCTGCTCTTAATTTACCTGTTAAAGCAGGTACTAGAAAGTATTATGAATTAATTAGACAAGAAGAACAAAACAACCCAGACGGTGATGTTGCTAAGTTTATGGGTGCTGCTAGAGCTGCTAATGGTGATGGTGAACCTAGAACAATTACATTAGGTGATGGTACTGAAGTAACTGTGACTGCATCTCATGAGTTTTGGAAACAATTTGAGGGTATGGATGAAGCAGAAAAGAAATTGATGGAAAAACAAATTGAGTATCAATTGAAAGAAACTGCTGATCAAGTACAAAGAAGTAGAGGTACTATACCTGGTGAATTGAAAGAATTGATTGATAGTTTATATGTGTCTGAAGAAGCAGTTATTGATTGGAGAGCTTATTTGAGACGTTTTAATGGTATGGCTTCTAAAGTATATACTAAGAAAACAAGACGTAAACCAAATAAACGTTTTTATGGTAATCCAGCTTTAAAAATTAAACAAAAGAAAAATACACTTGTAGCTGTTGATACATCAGGTTCAGTTAGTAAAGATGATTTGAAGGAGTTTTTAAGTGAAATTCATCATATTTGGAAAACAGGTACTGAAGTGACTGTTGTTGAATGTGATGCTTCAATTGGTCGTGTCTATGAATATAAAGGTAAAATGGAAGAAGCAAAAGAAGTAACTGGTCGTGGAGGTACAAGTTATGAACCAGTAATGAGATATCTTTGGGATCATAAAGACAAATATCAAAACTTAATTTACTTAACTGATGGTGAATGTAATATTGAACAAACACAACCATGTAAACCAACATTATGGGTTCATTGTTCAGGAAGAAGTATTAATAATGAATTACCAGGTGCTAAAATACAAATTACAGCTTAATGACCCCAATTAATAACTTAAATTTAATTATAAATAAAAAATAAGAATATGGCTAAGAAATCAACATCAAACACAAGCGCTAAAGTATCAGTTAACGTTAAAGAACTGAAAGACTTTTTGAAACACATTATTGACAATAACCGTTACCTACAAGAAAATAATAAACCGATGGTTAGTATTGAAGTAGTAGGTGACTCAGGTATTGGTAAAACATCATCTATTGTTCAGTTAGCAGATGAATTAGGATTGAATTTTGTTAAATTGAACCTCGCACAGATTGAAGAAATTGGTGATTTGGTTGGTTTTCCAATTCGTCAGTTTGAAATGACAGATAATAAAGAAAGAGTATGGGTGGATGAGAATGCAGTTGATGATTATCGTAAAGAAGGTTTTGCAACAACTGGATTGAACCGTATGAGTTATTGTCCACCAGAATGGATTAGTGGTAAAACAAATGGTGGTATTCTATTATTGGATGACTGGAATCGTGCTGATATGAGGTTCATTCAAGCTGTAATGGAATTAATAGATAGACAACAATATATAAGTTGGAAACTACCTAAAGATTGGCATATTGTTCTCACTAGTAATCCTGATAATGGAGATTATTTAGTTAATAGTATTGACAACGCTCAAAAAACGAGGTTTATTAGTGTTGATTTAAAATTCGATCTTAAATGTTGGGGTAAGTGGGCTGAAGAAAATCGTTTGGATGGTAGGTGTATTAACTTCTTACTTATGCATCCTGAGTTAGTGACTAAGGAAGTTAATAGTAGAAGTGTTAGTATGTTCTTTAATAGTATTAGTTCACTTAAGAGTTTTGAAGAATCATTACCACTAATTCAAATGATTGGTGAGGGTTCAGTTGGTAGTGAGTTTAGTACTTTGTTCACAATGTTCATTAATAACAAATTGGATAAGATGATCTCACCAGAGAATATCTTAACTCAAGATGAACAGTATGTACTTAATACACTTAAAGGTCTAGTGGGTAAAGATAAAGATTATAGAGCAGATATTGCCTCAACATTAGGTACAAGGGTTGCTAACTATTTAGAATATTTTGCTAAAGAAAATACAATTGAAAAACCACTTATTGAACGTATCAGTAAAATTGTTACCGAGAAAATATTTGCAACTGATGTGTGTTATAATATGGTTAAATCAATTTATAATAGTAATCCAGGCAAATTTAAATTGATGATGTTGAATAAGGAATTAGTTAAATATATAACTAAATAGTTTGATGTTGAGGCTTAGCCAGCCATGGGCGAGCTAAAGCTCGCCCTTTTTTTATATTTATATTAATAAAGTTTGGCTCCCCAAAGAATTTTCCATATTTTTTTAGAGCACTAATAAATAAATTAGTTACTTATGAGTACTGATAAGAGAGAAGTAGGAGTTAGGTTATTAACATTAAGTGATTGTGATTATTGCATGTGGTTAAAGAGTGAATTAGACGCGGAAGGAATAATCTACACTAATATTGATGCTAACCAATTTTCTGATTTTTCCAACCAGATAGAGGATAAATTTAAAACAGATGCTTATCCAATTGTATTTCTAGACTTAGGTGATAAAATAATCACTATTGTCCCAGAAACAGAGTTGGAGACATCAGAAACATTACGTACATTTGATACAATACCCGAATTAGTAGGTATTATAAAACAACATATATGAGATATAAAGACCCCGTAGATCGTAAATTGGACCAACTTGAAAATATGCTTAACGGTTTTCAAGCTCAATTTTCACATCCCAGCTTCACTATTCTGATAGCTAAAGAAATGGTTAGTCAGATGAAAGATAAAGTTGAAGAAATTAGAACATTAATTAACGCAGAACAACAAAATTAATTATGTTAACACCAGAAATGATCCAAGATAATTGGACTAAGTTTTTGAATAATATTGACACCTACATCTCAGGTGAACGAGGTGAGAAACTTAAAGCGTTTTATCTTAAACATGAAGAACGTTTCGCTATGATGCCTGCGTCTCATAAGTCTCAATATCATAACTGTTTTCCAGGTGGTTATATTGATCATGTGAATAGAGTTGTAGACGCTGCTCTTAAAATAGATCAAGTATGGCGTGAATTTGGAATGATTGATACTTACACAACTGAAGAACTTATATTCTCAGCTATTAATCATGATTTAGGTAAATTCGGGACTGAAGAGCAAGAAGCATATATTGAACAAACAGACCAATGGAGACGAGATAAACTAAACGAAACTTATATGTTCAATGATCGTTTAGAATATATGACTGTTCCTGATCGTGGTTTGCATTTACTTTATAGTAATGGTATCACACCTACTAAAAACGAAATGTTAGCTATTAAACTGCATGATGGTTTATATGATGAGTCTAATAAACCATATTTAATGACATTCAATCCAGAGACTAAACCACGTACATCACTTATTTATGTTGTTCATCAAGCAGATTTATTAGCTGCCAGAATTGAATTTGAGAAGGAACACTTACCTAGACTATTAGGACCAAAGCAAGAAACACCTAAAGAACCTAAAAAAGACAATTTTAGTTTAAATAAAAATACATCGGCTACTAAACAGAAAGCCCTTAAAAAAATGTCTAATCCGGCTTTAGCCGAACTAATGAAAAACATATGATACTAGGAATTTTTTCAATTACACTTTGGGTATTCACAATTTTTGGATACATTATTTGGAATCTGAATCAGAAAGTAGCTAAACTAGAACAAATCGCTACTAAACAAAAAGTAATTATTGATAGTGTAACAGCTATAGTTGAAGAATCAAATAAACAACTATCACAAGTTGAATTAACAGATGCGTTTAAATCAGATGATCAAATTGGTTTCTTCTTCCGTAATTTACAAAATATTCAAGATTCATTAAACCATTATTTGAGAAGTTAAGATGAGTGAAGAAGTATTATTAACAAAGAAAGGGACTGTTCGTAAACGTAAACCGAAAACAGCTAATATCTATTTCACTCAAGAAACAGAAGACGCTATTGTTGAGTATTTAAAATTAAGAAGTCCTAAAAAACGAAATAAACTTTTTAATGAGAAAATTAATTACTCGTTCCATAAGTTGGCTGAAAATATCATCCATACTTTTAAATTCTACTACACAGAGGTTGATACAATACCAGAACTTCAACATGAGGTTGTCGCTTTTCTTCTTGAAAAATTACACTTATATAATCCAGAAAAAGGAAAAGCTTTTTCTTATTTTGGTACTATTGCTAAACGTTATCTTATTTTATATAATAACGCGAATTACAAAAAATTAAAAGATAAAGCGCCTGTTGAAGCTGTTGATGAAGACAAATCAATATTGATTGATTTAGTTAATATAAGTGAAGCTAGTCATGATATTGAACCAATTTCATTCATGAAACAATTTGTTAAATATGTTGATCATAACATGTTTATTTTATTTCCTAAACAACGTGATGCTCAAATCGCTGATGCTATAATGGAGTTGTTTAGAAAAAGTGAAAATTTAGATATATTTAATAAAAAAGCCTTATACATTTACATTAAGGAAATGACTGAAGCATCAACACCTCAAATAACTAAAATAATAAAACGCCTGAAAATAATATATGTTCGTAAATACAATGAATTTTATGAACATGGACGTATAACTATGGCGCTATAACTCCTTACATCTTCCATATTTATATTAAATAGGAACGATGGATTTTAATCAAGTTATATTTAAAGACAAAACCTTTTCAAGCTTACTTGAAGATATATACAAGAACGCTAACCGTAAAGAAAAGGAAATTAAATCATTAATCGACCAGCTCAAACCAATGATTCAAGAGCCGGGTGATGCAATGATGCTTGTTCCGTTACTTAAAGAGTATATGGAAATAGCTGTTAAGAATGATGAGGCTTTAATTAAAATGGCTGGTATTGTTCAACGTGCTATGACTAATACTCAAGGTGAGGGTGATGGCGGTATATTAAGTGAGCGTGATAAAGAATTATTGTTCCAAGAAATTAGTGGTGTTAAAATTGAAGAACCTAAACAACTAAATAATGGGTAAAGAAAATAGTATAAAAACAGGTACTATTGTTAAAACACCTAGAAGCTCAAATATTAATACATCTATTAATATAGGTAATGCTGCTAGTTTATTACCTTCTTCAACCTACCAATTCGGTGTTGTTATAGCAGTTAATCCAGTATCTAAAGAAATTGTATATAATGCTATTGAGGACAATATGGGTAGTCAAAAACAAGGTAAAGCTTTACCATTATATAAAAATAAAATACAATTACCTAATATTGGTTATATTGTTCCTTTATTAAGAGGCCCAAACCCAGATGTTAGCGTTTTAAGTAACCAATATACTAAAACAACATATTATTTAGACCCAATAGGGGTTTGGCAAAATATTCAAGATAATAAAATTGAAAGAACAACCAATACGTCTCCTCTTACTCCTGATGTGAGTGTAGACAAAATTAATATTAAATTAACTGAAATAGGAATACCTAATAATTCTCCTGAGTTAGAACAAACAACAATTAACGCCGCTGAAAGACCATTACCATCTCCTTCACCATCACCATCTCAATCTACTTTAATAACTCCATCACCCCCAGCTCCTTCAGCTAAACCATCATCATCTAATTTCACTTTTAGAATAAAATTAAATTATGATACTTGGGAAGCTGATGTATATAATAATAATGTTTTAATTTTTACTAAAAGATATGTGTACATTAATTTCACTGAACAAAGTATAAGAGAATCATTAAAATTTGAAGCTAAAGTTATGGGCTTTTATGAAAATGGTCAATATTACCCACCTCAACCTGATTTAATATAATATGGCTAATAATTATTTCGCTAAACAAAATCCAACTGATATAGCTATCCAATCTGAGGATGGTGGTGGATTAGTTTTTACTCAACAAGGTAAATATCTTTTTGGATCTAAATTACCAGATGTTAATCAACAACTTAATGAAGAATCTTTTCAAGGAAATGTTGATGTTGATCCTAATACTAATTCATCTTATATAGGAATAATGAATGCTCAAAGTGAGCCTATCAATATTGATATTTCTAGTACTAATCAATACTCATTATTCACTCCTCCAGAAAATATTATTATTGAGCCAGCCCCTCAAGATGATTGTGATCCTGAATTTGATGCTGTACTAATTGGAGGATTAGACACAGGTGGATATAAACCACTTAATGAACAGTTAGATATATTTAAAGAAGGATATGGATCAGAAAAAAAAGTAAAAGCATTTAGTCACTCAACCTCTGTAACAGCTATTACTAGTTTTTTAAAAGATCATCCTAAGGTTCCTGTGATAATGTTTAGTGCAGGATGTAAATATTCTGATAAAATAGCCGCAGTACCTAGTATAAATAAAAGTAGAATATATATTGTTGAACCTTATAATGGATCAGATGCTAAAACAACACCAAAAGCTGTTCAAGACGCTGTTGCGAGTGGTGTTCCTTCAAAAAATGTTTATGTAGGTCCAGGAGCAGGTGTTGGAAAGGGTATTATTGATAATCCATCTAAAACAAATTCTAGTAAAAAAGGAATAGACGCTCACTGGGACGCACTTAGAATAGTTGGAAAAGTGATGAAGGATAACATAAAATGTAATAGTCAACAAACACAATCAACAACAGTTCTTCCCGATCCTAATAAATCAACTAATTCAACACCTCGTCCTAGTCCTACCCCACCTACCTCTATGACAGCTCAAGAAATAGAAGAAGGAATATATAATGCTAATTTTTTACCCGCTAGTGATAATCCTGGAGCTGATCTATTTGATTCTGACTATGGAGACGAATGTCAAGTTTTGACTAATGAACCAGATGGGGGTGATGGAGGTGGTGGCGGTGGTGGTAACAGAGGAGGAGGAGCAGGTGATGGTGGTGGTGGATATAATATTCCTAATTTAGATACAGTTATTAATCCAAACGATTTAGCAAAATATATTGAATTTTCAGGTAGAGCTAAAGGAGATTATGATGATGGTATTATTAATCCTAATACAATAATAGATTTAATAGCTATAGGTAAAGCAGCTAATTTAAAAATTGTTGTTGGGCATGCTAGAGCAGGTCATAAATGTAAAACAACAAGTGGTAATTTAAGTAGACATATGAAAGGATATGGACTTGATTTACCATCATTTTATGACTTAACAAATACTGTAAATAATGGTAAAAAAACATCATGTGGTGGATGTTCAAATACTAGTAACACCAACTCAGACTTTAAAACTCTAGCTGATAAATTTAGTAACACAGCTGATAATCTTCCTAATTCTTATAGAACAGAAGCTGGAAAACAAAGAGGAATTTTATGGTATTTCAATGATCCAAAGAAAGGTGGAAACCATTTTAACCATGTTCATTATAGTAATAATGAAAATTATCCAGGATGGAGTCCTAAAAAAATACCATCATCTTTTAACTGTGATTGCTCCCAAGTAAGAAAAGCAGGATTAACAGCTGAAAATTGTGAATAATAAATTATAACTAATGGCTACTAATGATATAAAAACATATAATGGAGAACAAGTAATAATATCATCAGGACGTTTAGTTTTTAACTCACGTTCTAATGATACTTATATAAATGCTAGTCGTTATATCAATTTATCAGCTGGTGATAAAGTAACTATTGATGTTGGTCCAACTGACAGTGATAATGAAGAAAATATGTTTTTAATTAATGCTCCTAAAATGCAACTTGGATTAGAAAGATATGGAGTTGTAGAACCTATAACTAAAGCAGATGAGTTAGAAAATGTTTTAAATGATTTAATAAACGCCCTATCAACATATAGTGACATGGTACAAACAGCAGCTATCGTTCCTGGTCCTCTTATGTCAGTTATGTTAACACCCGCGACTACTTTTTTAAAAGGTAGATTAGCTCAAGTGCAAGCGAATATGATTAATTTTAAATCAACAAAATCATTTACTATATAATGACTAATATTCCAAATATAACAAATAATGCATTCACTGCTGCTTCAGGTTCTGCGTCTAGAGCTGTAGCTTCTGGACAGCAAGCTGCTTCTAATGCTAGAAATAATTTAGAAAATGCTAAAAATAAAGTAGATAAGATAGCTCAAGAACAAAAAGATAAAATTAATAATTATAAAAAAACATTAGAAGATAAAAAAGATGCTTTAAGCATAGATCCAGGAACTGTTAAGTCAACTATTATTAGTATTGTATTACCATTATTAACAAAATTCATTAACGCTGAAAAGGTAGCTAATACTATTATTAATAAATTAATACGTACAACTAAAAAACGTCTTAAAGATAAAGGACGTGTTGAAGTTAATGGAGGTTCAGTTGTTTTTTATCCTAAAAATCCTGGTGATTATCTTCGTTTTAAGAGAGATTTTGATAATAAAGTAGAGTCATTAAAAAGACTTATAAAAACACTTAAAACAATTATTGATGCTATAGTTGTTGTACTTAAAACAGCCAAAACTATTTTAATAGCTCTTAGACTACAATTACAATTAAGAAAGAAAAAATTATTAATCACAGCAGCTGCTTCTGCTCCTGATCTAGCTAGCCCATCCCCAGCTAAACCTATAGCAGCTAAATATCCAATTGATAAAGAAATTAATGATCAAGTTACTAAAGAATTAGAAGACAAAATTAATAATTATATATTAATGATAACTGTGATACAATCAATATTACAGATATTTCAAAGAATGATAAACTCATTAAAAATTAAAGTTGAACAATTAACTTTTACAATTAATCAAAACTCAGTGTCTCAATCTAACTTATCAGTTGGAGATATTGATAGTGATATTAGTGAACCTACAGAATATAGTGATGGAACTCGCAATTATATAATTGAGGTAATCACAACTTCCTCAGGTGCTTTACAAGCTGTGGCTTATGACGCCTTTAGTAAATTGAAAATAACTCAAACAGCCCCTAGCAAAACACGTAAAGCTGATGAATTAATTAATGAACTTAAGTTAATACTTGGATAACGAAAATATTTATAGACATGAAAGCCGATACATTTGTTAAATTATTACGTAAGGTTATACGCGAAGAAGTACAAGCTGTTGTAAGGGAAGAGCTAGGACTTTTGCTTGAGGCGCCAGAGCCTAAGCCAGTTGTGGCAGAGACCAAAAAAACAACTGTCAAAAATTCCATGGTTGAATCAATAAAACCTGCCAAACCTACACAGCCGTCTAAACCTATGAATTTTACTAATAATAACGTTCTAAATGATATATTAAACGAAACAGCTCACTCAGGTGAATGGCGTTCAATCGCTGAAATGAAATCAGGTGATGTTATGGGATTTGGAGGAGCTGAGCCAACTATTGTAAACAGTGTTGATGCTATGTTAGCTAATACAAGACCAGCAGGAGATATTAACGCTGTTAGGATTGATGTTGTACCTGATTTTACTGGTTTAATGTCTAAGATGAAACAAGAGGGACAAATATAATGTTAAATAGACCAACATATCGTCTTAACCCACAAGATGTAGGCCAAAAAAGAGGTATTGGAATTAGTATTCTTTTCAATAATGGTACTAATGTTTTTAATACAACTACCACAACTAAAGAACAAGTTAAATCTAATTTAGTTAACTATATATTAACAGATAAAGGTGAGCGTTTTTTTGATCCACAATTTGGTGGTAATTTAAGAGCATCCTTATTTGAACCAGATACATCTTTTGATAGTGTAGCTAATAGATTAGAAAAAGAAATATACGCTTATGTGCCTAATATTATTATTAGAAATATAGCTATTAAAAAATTTTCAGATCAAAATTTAGTAAATCTTGTTTTAGATTATTCTATAAATAATCAAGATGATAATTTAATATTAAATGTCTCAACAACTGAATTAAGCGAATTATAATGGCAAACATACCTGATATAAAATATTATGATAAAGATTTTAGTACCTTAAAACAGGACTTAATCAATTATGCTAGAACTTATTTCCAGAATAGTTACATGGACTTTAGTCCATCTGCTCCTGGTAATATGTTCATTGAAATGGCTGCTTATGTAGGTGATATTTTATCATTCTATACTGACACTCAGTTACAAGAAACATTATTATTATACGCTCAAGAAAGAAAAAATATTATTGCTTTAGCATATGCTTTAGGTTATAGACCTAAAATAACATCAGTAGCATCAGTTAATTTAAATGTTTATCAATTATTACCTTCTAATGGAGCTCCTGATTATGAGCCTGATTGGAGATATACTTTAAAAATAGAAAAAAATGCTTCTATTAAATCTATATCAAATCCAGGAATAACTTTTATAACACAAGATATAGTTGATTTTGGTTTTTCATCATCATTTGATCCAACTGATATAACTATATACCAATATTATACTGGTACAACTAACGCACAATATTATTTATTAAAGAAATCAGTAGAAGCTATATCAGGACAAATTAAAACAACTACTTTTTCTTTTACTACTCCAGAACAATTTCCAACTGTCACTATAAATGATTCTAATATTATTCAAGTATTAGGTGTGACAGATAGTGATAATAACCAATGGTATGAAGTACCGTATTTAGCTCAAGATGCTATATTTGATGAATCACTTAATATTCCTATAAATGAGCCTAATTATTATAATGATGATGATAGTGCTCTTTTCTTATTACGTTTAAAAAAAGTAGATAGACGTTTTGTTACTCGTTTTGATGATGATAACAATTTAATGTTAGAATTTGGTAGTGGAGTAGTTTCAACACCTGATGAAGTTATTATCCCAAATCCAGATAATGTTGGTTTAGGTTTAGTGGATGGTATTGACAAGATGTTTATGGCTTATGATCCATCTAACTTCCAATATACAAATGAATATGGTGTAGCTCCTTCAAATACAACTTTAACTATAACTTACTTAGTAGGTGGTGGTATTGAAGCTAATTTACCAAGTGATGATATTGGATTAAATGATGTTGTTAATACAACTATAAACACATATAATTTAAACTCAAGTATAGTTAATGTAGTATCTGGATCTGTTAGATTCAATAATGACACACCATCTTCAGGTGGCGGACCAGGTGAAACAACAGAACAAATTCGTTTACAAGCATTAGCTAACTTCCCAACTCAAAATAGAAATGTTACTAAAGCTGACTACTTAGTTAGAACACTTTCAATGCCCGCTAAATATGGTTATATAAGTAAAGCTTATGTGACTCAAGATTATTTAGTAGCTAATGATACTGATAAACAGAATTTTGTAAATAATAATCCATTAGCTATTTCAATTTATATTCTATCAAATAATATTGATGGTAAAATAACTAGAGCATCTAATGTTGTTAAACAAAATTTAAAAACATATTTATCATATAATAAAATAATGAGTGATGCTATCTTAATTAAAGATGCATACTATGTTAATATAAAAGTAAATTTTGATATATCTGTCTTACCCGCTTATAACTCACAAGAAGTATTAACCAAATGTATAAACATATTAAAAGATTATTTTGATACATCTAAATGGCAAATTAATCAACCTATTATAATATCAGACGTTTATAACACTATAGGTACTGTTCAAGGAGTTCAATCAGTGATTAAAGTTGATATTGAAAATTTAGCTGGTGGTAACTACTCTCCATACTCATATAATATCATTTCAGCTACAAAACAAGGAGTTATATATCCTTCATTAGATCCATGTATCTTTGAAGTAAGATATCCTGACTCAGATATTTATGGTAGAATTGTAACTTATTAAAAATTAAAATATGGACTTAAACAAACTTAAAGGACACATCCCTGATACTGTGATCGCTCAAATTCCTGAAGTAATGGAAAAATTTAAAATTGATACAGCTGTTAAGTTGTCTCATTTTTTAGCCCAATGTGGACATGAATCAGGTGGATTTAAAGTAGTAAATGAAAACTTAAACTACGGAGCTAAAGGTTTAAATACTATTTTTAAAAAGTATTTCCCAACAGAAGAAAAAGCTAAATTATACGAACGCAAACCAGAAAAAATTGCTAACTTAGTATACGGTGGTAGAATGGGTAATGGTCCTGAAGCATCAGGTGAAGGATTTAAATTCCGTGGACGTGGATATATTCAATTAACTGGTAAAGCTAATTACACTGAATTTGATAAAGTAGTAGCTGAAAATATTGTTGAAAATCCTGATTTAGTAGCAACTAAATATCCATTATTATCTGCTGCTTGGTTCTTCCATAAGAATTGCTTAGGTAAATGTACTGATGCTTCTGACGCATCTGTATTAGCTGTGACTAAATGTGTTAATGGTGGTACTATTGGTTTACCTGATCGCCAAAAACATTTTAAGGAATACTATAACTTATTGAAGTAATTTCTATAAACGCCCCATATTTATACTAGAATAATACTAATATAAATGGGTGTTTATAAAATATTTCCATCACAGGATACAACAATCTATACAGATTATAGAACGCTAAATGCGGGGCTTGACTCGATATTAGACCTATCGAAAAATGCCCCGTATTTATTTCCTTCATCATCAACTAGCCGTGTTTTAGTTAAATTTGATAACACTGACATAGCTGACGCTATAGCTAAAGCTGGAGCTAATTACACAGCTTCTTTAAAACTATATAACGCTCATGTTGATGGAATCCCAACAAATTTTAGTTTAGAAATATATCCATTATACCAAAGTTGGGATATGGGTACAGGACGTTTTAATAATATTCCTGAATCTGATGATGGAGCTAGCTGGACATATAGAAGCTCTAACCAAACAAACGCGTGGATAACATCTTCATACCCAACAGGTGTTACTGGCTCTTGGTTCACAGGAGATGCAGGTGGTGGAGCTTGGTATACATCTTCAGGTTATAATATTACCCAATCATTTAATTTCTTTTCAACTAAAGATATAAATGTTAATGTAACTCCTGTTGTGACAGCTTGGGCCTCTAGTACTATATCTAATAATGGATTTATTATTAAAAATACAGGCTCAATAGAGTTTGATAATAATTATTTTTACACATTCAACTTCTTCTCAAGAGATACTAATACAATTTACCCTCCATGTTTGGAATTTAAATGGGATGATAGTACATTTAATACAGGTTCAACCCCTACAATAACAACTGAGGAATTAAATATAGCTATAGCTAATAATAAAAATATATTCTATGATACAGAATATGTTAAGTTTAGAGTATATGCTAGAGAAAAATACCCAGCTCGTATTTACACTCAACAAACACTTTATAATTATAACAAAGTACTTCCTACAGCCTCTTACTATTCAATTATAGATTTAAATACAAATCTTAAAGTAATAGATTTTGATAATATAGCAACTAAATTAAGTGCTGATGCTACAAGTAGTTACTTTAGATTATATATGAATGGATTAGAACCAGATCGTTATTATAAAGTACAAATTAAGTCCACTATTGATGGTGGTACTTACATTTATGATGATGATTATTATTTTAAAGTATCTCAAACTGTTGAATAATGGCTGAACAAGTTAAAATACAAAAAACTATTTATAGTTTACAGAGTTTTAACAATGTTGTTAATACTCAATTTTCACAACTAGCTCAGTCTAAAAATGATACACCTTCTGAACCAACATTAGATATACCTGAGTTTTTTGAGTTATATGATACTTTATTTTATAGTATACCTCTTTCCGGCTCAGATGAATCTCATTTAGGATTAGCTACTAGAAGTTTGGAGTATTTAGGTGTATCTTTAGATGATTTAACAACAGAAATTTCTAACCTAAGAGAAGAAAATATTGAATTAAAAAATCAAATTCTTTTAACTTCTCAAGTTAATACAGGATCCTTAATATGAGTATTAATATAACAAAAGTACAAGTAAGTAACAATATATTAACTGGGTCAGCGACTCCATTAGTTGTGACAAGAGACATGGTGCGTAATTTTGGAGCACCTGAAGATTATATTGAAATGCATTTATCTGATCCATCAGGTAAAATAATATATTCTATTGTTCCTTTTACTAATTTTGATGTTCCTGGAACATTTCAGCCTTCAACAACTTACACTATCCAAGACTTATCTTTTAATCCTGAACAAGATTTAAGGAATCTTAATATATTGTTTGGTGATTATAGGATAACTTATAATATTTTAAGACCTGTTATAGTTAAAAGTTATAATCCAAGTTTATTCATTAAAGAAATATCTGGTGATAGAACTGAAATTAGATTATCAACAAATAACATTTCTAATAATGATATTATAGCTAATACTGATGAATTTATTAGAAACTTTCAAGCATTACCTTATTTTAAAGAATTCTATTTAAATTTTGGCAAAAACCAATTAATACCAGCTGTTAATGTAGCTTTAGATTTAGGCCCATCAACTGTGGAGGTAGATAGAATAAGTAGAGTAGGAACATCAGTTTTATCAGGCCCACCAACAATACTTATTAAATTATTAAATCCATTACCTGTTAAATATAAGGTAAATAATTTATTAACTATTGTTGATGAAATATCTAACCCACAAATATTTGATGCTGAAGTAATAGCTGACACTATCCCAGCGACATTCCCTACTTTACGTGGACCTAATTTTGATTTAGACTTAGACAATTTAAGAGTAGGACCTACTCCATATTATAATTTTAACCAAGTAACTAGCTTTAGTGGAGCATTTGCTCCTCAATTACAACAATTACTTGGTCAACTGAGTGCTTCAAATTTCGCTATCAATATTGATTATGAGACTTTTGATTACACTGATTGGGTTCATTATTCATCTGCTGCTCGTAGACTAGAAGGATTTCAATATAAATTAAATAACATTGAAGTTTATACTGAAGCAAGTGCCTCAGCTTCTGTTAGTGTATCACCAACAGCTTTACTTGATGCTCAAAAGTATCAAAACCAAATCAACTCAACAATTCAGAGTTTTGATGGATGGGAACAATATATGTTCTATGAAACAGGAACATACGCTTGGCCTAAACAAAACTCTACTAAGCCATATATAAACTATTCTACAACTGCCTCTCAAGCTATAAATTGGTATAGTGGTAGTTATACCTCAGCTTCATTATATGATGATAATAACCAGAACTATTTGCTTTACGCAATGCCTGGTTATATAACTGAGAACACAGACAATGAATTAGCATTTAAGTTTGTTGCTTCACTTGGACAAATGTTTGACGACATTTGGATTCATATTAAAGCAATAACTGACTTATATCAAGCTAAAAATGCTCTAGATAAAGGTATATCTAAGGATTTAGTATACTTTGCTCTACAATCAATGGGTATTGATGTTTACACTGATGAAGATGGAACTAATGTATTTAGATATCTTTATGGTGTAGATGAAAATGGTAATTATCTACCTAACACTGGATCATATGATACTTTAATTAGTGCCTCTAATTATCAAATACCAGGACAAGATCAACAAAAAGGAATATATAAACGTTTATATCATAACTTACCTTTATTACTTAAATCTAAAGGTACAACTCGTTTCATTCAGTATTTAAACACAGTATTTGGTATTCCTAGTACTGTAATGAGTTATCTTGAATATGGTGGTGTTGATAAAGTAACATCTTCATTTGAATATGAATTTGACAAATTTACTTATGCTTTAAATATTAGTGGTTCAAACACTATTTCTATACCTTGGACTTATACATCTCAAAGTGTTGAAAGAACAACTTTCACAGACATAGCTCCAAATGGTATTGAATTTAGATTTAAAGCATTCACAACAGCTTCTAATATATTATTATCAACATACGCTACTCAATCTTTATTTTATAGTGGATCCAATTTATCACTTAATGTATTATATACTAATACAGGATCTAATAACTCAATTTATTCAGGTACTGTTGGTGATTTTGGATGTTTAGAATTTAAGTTAGGTAGTGCTACAGTAACATTACCTACTGTTCCTATTTTCTATACTGGGTCAAATTCTGACTCAGATAATACAACAGATTGGTATAGTGTTTTAGTACAAAGAAGAAATCCTAATTTAAGAGTAGGACAAACTAGTACATCTCAAACATATGACATTTATATTAAAAATAATGTTTGGGGAGAAGTAGGTCATGTTGCTAGTGCTAGTTTAACAACAACAACTCAAAATTCATTTTGGTATAATCAAGGATCTATAGTATTTGGAGGTGGAACTTATCCATTCTCAGGCTCAATACAAGAATTAAGATTATGGTCTAATTACATATCAGAATCAGCTTTTGATTCTCATGTTTTAAATCCTGAATCAATTGAAGGTAATTTTACATCTTCAGCTTATGATGATCTAACAGCTAGATGGCCATTAGGTAATAACTTATACACTTATAATCATAGTGTAACTACAACTGTGGCATCTGTAGCTCCAGACCAATATATCCAACCTTGGACAGCTTCATTTTCTAACTTCCTTAACCAAAATAATTACTCATCATTTACTGAAACATATTATGCTGATGTAGCTAACTCAGGATATGCTAATCCAGTGACTGATAAAGTTAGAATTATAAGTGGTAGTGAATATGGTACTCAACTTTTACCTAATAAGAGTATTGAATTGCAACCATTAATTCCAACTACTAAAGATATTCATATACTTGATGCTAGTTTATCTCCACAAGATGAAGTTGACAGAGCAATTATAGCTCATTTTGGTTCAACTTATGATTTAGATGAAATTATAGGTAATCCAGCTACAGGATCATATGACCAATTACAATCATTACAAGCTGAGTTCTTTAAGAAATTTGTTAATAAATATGATTATAAAGATTATATTCGTTTAATTAGTTTCTTCCATAATTCATTATTTAGAACACTTAAAGACTTCACACCTGCTAGAACTAACTTATCTACAGGTATAGTTATTAAACCACACTTACTTGAAAGACCATATGTTGAAAGACCAGGTCCTTTTATAACACACCAAGAAGAAACAGGATCTATTGATACTGCTTTTATTAGTGCTAGTAATGGTGGTGATTATAGTCAGTCATTATATCCTATAACTGTACAAGGAGAATTAGGTGATGTTACATTCACATCAGACGCTAGAGATTTCTTTACAGGAGTTTTACCAAGTAGTTCACTTCAAGTGACTATTACTCAATCAAATCCATTCTTAGTATTTGATACAACAAATACAAGTTCATATTCTGAATCTATATGGTACTATGATTATTATCCTTTATTGAATAATGTATCTGGTTCTAGAGAATCATATTTAAGAAAACGTGTTGAATATATAACAAGCGGAAGTAGATTAGTACAAGTATTATCTACAGCATCAATTGAAGATTTCACTTATGATTATCAAAGACATATAAGACCAAGATATAAAGGATCACAAGCTACAAGTACTAATTATAATTTCTTTAGTAGTGATGATATTGACTTTCAAAAGAATGGAGTTGGATCATTTGGTAAAGATACTTCAATAAATAAGAATACAGTTCAATTTGCTTATTTTAATGAAGCTGTTGCTACTGGATCTCAACTTTTAGCTGCACCTGAGCGTACTAATATATTCTTAAGATACTTAATTAATAATAGTGGTTCTTTAACTGAATTAGTTAGACGTAACTATCAAAATATTAATAATAATCAATTATATAATTTATACCAGACTCAAAATATATTTAAATCAGGTGAAGTTTTAAATATTGGATTATTTGATAATCAAAACCCATCAAGACAACAATTATTAGATGGTAATAAAGTAATATGGAGTGGAGGATATAGATATTATCCAACATTATGGAGAGTAGCTCCTGTGGATTTATATTATAATGTACCTCAAGGTATTCCAGCTGCATCAGTTCCTTATCTTGATAAACTTAACTATGGTACTCAGAATGTGACTACTAGAGTTCTAACACATTGGGGATGGTCTGAACTTAGTGTATCTGGACAGGTTAGATATAATGGAGCTGGTTCTTTACCTTATGACGTTGAAATAGCTTTAAGAATACACTATTTTAACGGATTTACATATATTACTAGCAATATAACAACTATAATGTCTAATCTAACACCATCAGGAGCTCCAGGAAATAATATTACTAGTTTTAGACATGACAGAGGATTCTTTGTTGGATTAACATATCGATACACTGAGGTATTAAGTGTGAGACCTTATAATGCTACTGATCCAAACTTTTATTATGACATTGTTGATGGTTCACCTAATTTAACTATTAAATCATCTGACAAAAGAATAGTATCATGTTC
>Ga0181343_1000312_pt1 | contig 22619 bp, 36 predicted proteins | sample Su13VDMLBSD_FD_130110 | JGI IMG/M metagenome (GOLD analysis project Ga0181343, IMG submission 130110) | Freshwater viral communities from Lake Michigan, USA - Su13.VD.MLB.S.D | ecosystem: Environmental > Aquatic > Freshwater > Lake | place: USA: Michigan | collected 2013-07-15
GTAGAGGGCGCCCTGCAGCCATACGACGGCAAATGCCCAAGGATCCTGGGCTACTAACAACACGTCCCCATCGTACTCAGCCCGGTCAACTCTTCTGCCCCATCGCAGTAAATCACGGGCAATGACTCGTGCTGATGCGTCGTACCAGTCGTCGCGAAAATCCGGGACCGGCATTCTGAGGCGTTCCAGCACTGTGTAAACGAGGTGGATGCAGTCGATCTCGCCGTTGCTGCCGTCCGCGCCAAGGCGGTATTTCAACCCGACCAGATCAGCGCAGTCGCACATTGGCCGACGTTGGGATATTGCCGATCAAACCTTGCGTCAACCGGCGCAGTGGGACATCAGCCCCAACGGCATCGAGGATCGTGTTGAGGTTGAGCGTCAGGCTGGTTTCATCCCATTGCCCAGCGGCAATCTGCCCGTTGTACTGATGCATCAAGATGCCGGTGGTGCGGTCGTCGGGGTTGAGCGCCATCACGTACACACGCGCCAGCCAGCGTTCTGTAATGGCAGGCAATGCCCAAGCGCGGCTTAACTCGTTGTTGGGGAAAACGAGGCTGGCCTCGGTGTTGTCGCCGCTGCGGTTGACGCTGACGCCACTAAACCCGAAGGGCAGGAAGGCGTAGCTGCCGCCGTCGTAGTCCGCGTTGGCGCCAATAAAAAAGTTCTGGAAGTAGTAGTTCGTGGTGTCGTCCGGCTTTTTCAGCCGCAGGTAGTTGCCAAGTGCAATGTCCATCAGATTCCTACGCGACGGCGGGTGCTAGGTGATTGCTGCAGGCGGCGTAGTGCCAGCTGCTGGCCGCGTTCTGCACCTTGGCTGGCGGCTTGACGCATACCAGCTTGGAACTGATCGGCGGTCACGTAATCCACGGAGTTGATGCGCTCCACGGTGTAGCGAACGTCGATAGGGGCTGCAGTCATTGTGGCCCCCATGGTGGCGCCGTCGCCAGAGCCAGATGGGATAACGCCGGAACCACGAGCGCCGGCAGAGTAACGACTCATGGCGCCACGCATCTTGCTGGCAGGGATGACGTACTCCGGTTCACCGCCTTCGCCGATAAGTCCCATCGTGGGCTTAGTAACCACACCACCGTTGGCAAAGGCTTCAAAACCACCAGGCCAGTAAGCGCCATCCTTCGCAGCCTTAAAGCCAAAACCTTTGGCAAGGAATGAAAATACGCCAACGCCATCGTTGCCGCCCGCGGCTCCAAGGGCTTGGGCAATGCCGTAGATGATCAACATCTTACCGATGGTGCCTAGCAAGTCAGCCGCTAAACCCTTCAGGGCTTCGCCAAGGTTTTCCGTGCCTTTAACAGCAGCATCAATTGCGCCACTAAAGGCGCCAGCAACGGCGCTTGAAATGCCTTCGTATAAATCTTTTTCCATTTGAAGTTTGGCGTTTGCCGCTTCTTGAGCTTTTGTTAATTTGCTGATCTCGGCAATCTTTTCGCGGATTTTATTTGCATCGGTCTCTGAAAGAATGATCCCTTGCTGCTTTAGTTTGTTTTCAATTTCGATGAATTGAATAGCTTGTTTTTGCGCCTCTGATACAGCGCCAATTTTTATTATTTCCGAATCGAGTCCAGACAAAACATCTTGGATTGCTTGCTGCTCTTGCCTGTATTGTTCCTCGGCTTTGCCAAGCTGTTCGAGCATGACCTTATCAATGTCACGTTCTAGATTTTTTCTTGCTGATTTCAGGTCGTTTGTCTGCTCGTCAAAAGCAAGCGCGGCGTAGGTTTTGTCGCGTGAGCTTGCAATAATCTTTTCTCTGACTTGATCCCTTGCCGTAATTGTTTTGTCTATTGCATCAATTTGATATTTAATGCCAAGCAGTTTTGACGCGGATTCAACCATCCGCTTGGCCTGCTCTGCATTGGCGCGGCTTGCCGCCACGTTCATTTCACGAGCAGTTGCGACTTCTAGCTGAGCTTGACGTTCTTGCAGCTGCCTTTGAATATCGCCGCCCAGTAAATCGTTGACAGATAACTGACGCCCTTGTTTTTCTTTTGCCCCCGCTTCAGCAAGCAAGCTAGGTGTAGGTGGCGCTGCCTGCGATTTCAGCATTATGGTTGAAGCTCCTTTTGGAGCCACAAGGCCTAGTTTTTTGTCAAGATCTTTTTGCAGACTATCGCGCAATTTACGCAGCTCTAAAATTTTTGCTTGTATCTGTTTCTCTGTTTGCCCACCAGCAGCAACTTTCGCTAGCTGTTGCTGGTTGGTTGCAATAAACTTATTGATTTGTGAAATTTGCGACTCTAGCTCATCAGTTGTTTTGCCTCGCAGATTGGCTACAAATACATTAAAATTGTTTTGCATATTTTGCAGCCCTTGAGCAAAACCGTTGACCAGATTTGTTATGTCGTCGATTAGTAATTTGAGAACCGGCGATAGCGTTTGCCCAAGGACACGAGCCAAGCCATCTACGCCATCTTGCAATGTACTGAATTTGCCAGCAAGCGTATCGCTTTGAGCAATGGCGCCGTTTGCATATTTACCGCCAGCGTTGGTTAGACGAATAATTGCGACTTCAACGGCTTCTGCGCCGATCCGCCCCTTGCTTAACGCTTTCTGGAACTCATCTCCCGACAAGCCGTACATTTTGCGCAGCTCTTCCTGCAGCGCCACGCCGCGTTCCTGGAACTGCAGTAGCTCTTCACCCTGCAGCCTGCCTTTTGCTTGCACCTGCCCGTAAGCAGTAACAAGACCCTGCAGTTCAGCTCCAGTTGCTCCACTTACGTCAGCAAGTCGGCGGGTGGTTTCTACAACGTTTTCCGCTTCAACGCCAAATGCCTGCAAACGCTTGGCTGAGTCAATCAGCTCAGTGCTTGTAAATGGCGTGACCGCGCCAAGTTGCTGCAATTCTTTTATAATTTTTCCAGCTTTTTCTGCGCTACCGGTTAGCACCTGCAAACTGCGGGTCTGACTTTCAATCTCTGCGGTTTTGGCAAAAATAAATTTTCCTACCTCTAGAGCCGAAATTCCAGCAGCAAGTTTTGTTATCGCGCCGCCAAGTCCACCAAACGCCCGTTCAGTTTGCTGCGCCTGATTCTGAACCTCACGCAACTTTTGCGTAGCGCCACGGCTATCAACATTGATGGCAACGTTGGCGACGACAGACACGGCTAAGCACTTGCGTTAAAGCCAGTCTACCGGCGTCGTTTCATGCGGCGTTCTTGTTCTTCGTTTGTCAAATCAAAATAAGCAGACCATATCAGCAGTTCCTCCATCGTCACCTCCGCATTGAGCCGAGCCAATGAATAGCCCAGCTCTCTCGCCACACCAAGCTGCAGCAGCAGTAGGTTGTCCTTTTTAAGCTCAGCTTTTACGGCTTTTCATGTCGGTATCGTTCTGCTCTTCAGGGTTGGTGATAATGGCGAGCATCATGGCTTGAAGGTCAGAATCCAGCACGTCGTTTTTAAGCTCAGCGATTTCACCGACCTGAAAAAGACGCTGCCCTGCCTCGTCCGTTGCCTTGGTGACCAGCAGGTTCAACGCAAAGCCATTGGCATCGTCACCACCTGGCATTTTTTGTGCCCGCTCACGTTCAGCCATCGTCAAGGCACTTGCGTAAAACTCAAACGTGCTGCCATCGTTCAGCGTCACAACGCGCTTGATGGGCGTCAGGTTTGCAGCCTTTTTCAGCCGAGCAAGAGCAGACGAAACAGGCGCAGGCATAAAACGGGTTCTTTGTTATCACTTTAGACATAAAAAAGCCCCCAGTGCAACCTGAGGGCTCAACCTTGGCAGCCTCAGCTTAGGCAGTGGCAAAGTCAAAGGTTGGCACGCCGGTAGGACGGAATGCAATCTCAACCTGCTGCGCATCGTCAGGGTTGATGTTCAGGCTGGCGCTGATCAGCACGGCATCCATGGAGATGCTACGGCTCAGGGCCTCAGTGCTTTGAAGATCGGTGTACAACTTGAACGCGCAACCAACCTGTTGACGCTGCAGCACGTCTTCAACCATACGGTTGGACAGAGCAGCATCTTCGTTGGTTACATAAACCGTGGCGGTGCCGTTGCCATCAGCAAAGCCGGGGATGTAGGCACGGAAGGGTGCATACTGGCCGGCGGTTTGACCGATGGTGGTCACGTCGATTTCAGCGCGGCTGATTTCAAAGGACCAGGATTGCACCTGACCGACAGCAGCGTAATCCGCGTAATACACCTCGAACTCGTTAGGTGCAGCCAAGGTGCCGTCATCAGTGATGGCAAGAATGGTGCCACCAGCAGACGTGGAAACAGTCAGAGCACCAGTTGCTGCGGTGTAGCTCAGCACGTAGTACGTGGTGGCCGAAGAAATGGGAGCGGGCAGGGTGCCGGTGCCAGAGCCACCAGTTTGACCGTTGATAACACTGAACTTGACGGGATCGCCAACCTTGAAATTCAGGTAAGGCTGAACAGTAATCGTGTCAGTGCCAGCATTTACGGCAGTTTCACCGAATGTACCGGTGGTGCCAGCGGGCTTGTAATAAAGGGCGCCGGACGTACCGGACAGAACAGTGACAGCCATTGTTGTATGCGGTATTGGCTGTTATGAGTCTAGCTTTGCTCGTAAGCCTCAAAAGTTATCGCCACCTGTGTCTGGGAAAACCCTTCCGGCACAGAGGGTTCGATGGTGCGCGGGCCATTTGCGGCATCAAATTTTATATTTTCAAGCTGCAAACGTGTGAACAGGTTGATGCAGCGTTGAGCAATAGTTAGCCCTGCGCCAGGGCCTTGACCGCGAGGCGTAAAGATGTTGAAGACGAGTGTTCCATTGCGACGATCAAAGCCTGCGCCGGTTCCACGAGCAGAGGTGGTCAGGATCGTCATGTAAGCCGAATCGCCCCAAATGATGTTTGTTTGAACCCAGCTTGCGTTATTGGGTGGGCTGAACGGAACGTTTTGGTAAGCAACAGGTAGGACAGGAAAATCCGCAAACTCCGTTGCGATGCGGCTTTCGATGTACGAGCGGACGGTGTTAAGGCTCATGATGAACGACCGATCCGGTCCGCTTCTGCGTTGACGTAAGTTTGAATGTCTTTGGCGATGGAATCAACCCAGCCACCAGGAAGGCCCGATTTGCGACTGCCTTTAACCGCCAATGGTTCAGCGTAAATCAGGTTGTTGTGGATGCTGTAAACGTTGCCGACCTGCTCACTGCCAAGCTGATAGTTCACAGCAGTAGGCGGCGGAGCGTTTGGATAACTGCCCTCAGGTTGCCCTTGAAATGGTGCAGCGTTTTGGCCAATGGCCCAACTTGCCCTGAAGCGTCCGGTATCAACAGGGCTATCAAGTTTCAACCTGCCGTCAGCCGTCAGCACAGCAGCGGTGATCAGCTTATTGATCTGCCCTTCGGCATACTGGCCAATCTCACCGATCCTGATCTGGCGTGCCATATCACTCCCTCAGGAACAACTCAAACACAATTGCGAGGTTATCCTGCTCAATCTTGTTGACCTGCACGGTCTGCATGATGCGGCCACCAACAGTTACTTGATCAGCCACGCTGGGCTCAAACGCAAGGTCAGCCGCTGCAATCGTTAGCTTCTTGTCACTGCTTTTGATCAGGTCGTTTAACTCGCGCTGAATGACGTTTTCGAGCACGCCACGCACCACGGTTTCAGATGCGGTTGGCGTCGCAGTACCCGTCGCGGGATCGTACGCGCCAGTCGTGATCCGTCTGATAGTAAGTTCACCGCCAAACCTGACCATCAGCTTGCTGGCGGTTTTCCGTAGCGAGGTTGCGAGAGCCATCAGAGCTTGTATGCGACGCAGTGACCGTTCTGTAGTTTGATGCTTGTAAAGACGCCGTACAACGTTGTGGCGGCGCTCATGGATTGGCCAGAAAGTGTGTTGCCATCCCAGTTCTGTGCAACAACTGCGTCAATCTGAGTATTTGTCGTGAAGTGAATTGCCGCCCAACGCCCGGTGCGCGTCGTGGAGTCGCCAATAAATGTCGCGCCTTTGGCGTAATCAATACCGAGAACGTTGGAGTCACTCATGATCAGATTTTATAGGCGACGATTTTGCCGCTTGCCAAAGTGACGCTGGTGAATACGCCTTCAATCGAATCACCGGCAGCCAAAGGCACCGACGTGAAAGCATTACCGCTGGCGTTCTGAACCGTTGCTGTACTAATCACTGCATCAGCAAGGGCATACAGCCGCCAAAACCTACCGGTGTGCGCGCTCGTGTCACTGATGTACTCAAAACCAATGTTGTACATATCAGAGTCGGCCATGATCAGCTCCGCCGGATAGCAATGTTGCCTGGTCCACTGATTCTAAGACCGGTCAAATACCGCTCAACAATGGGTGGAATTCGATCAGCGCCTGCTGCGGTACTGCTTGCCCCGGCGGTGGTGACGCTCAAGCTGCCGATGGTCACGGACTTGTAATCCTCAAGGCCACTCAGTGCCATGCCATCCCTGTTGTTGTTCAGATACGTCGCCAGCACACACTGAGCGTATTTAATCTGACTTGGGATTTCCGTGTCGGTGAAATAGTCCGTGGTGATGCGGAACGGGAAGCCGACGGCATAGGTGTTGATGTACGTGTCTGGCTTGCGTACACCGGTGCGAGGCCATTGCAAGGCTTGGGTGTCAGTAGCACGGGCACCAAGGAAGCGTTCACGATCAAGCCGCTGAGCAGCTGTAAAAAGTGCACGGTTTTTTTGATCGGTGGTAGCTGATGCCCACGCCGTTACATCTTCATCCTGCACAAACCCATCAATGATCGCTTCCGCTGCTGCCAGTGTCAGGTAGCTGTTGGCGTTTGCGCCGCCCACCGTTGCGTCGAGGGTAATTGCCATCGGTAGACAGCGACTGGTCTTCTGTTACTTCAAGTGTAGGCGTAGGCTCTGCATCAGAAAAAGAGGCCCCAGCCGTAGCCAGAGCCTCCCGTTCACGCAGTCGCCGAAAGGCGATCATGCCCATCAGCTGTTCTTGCGGTACACAGTGAAGGCAGGGGTGCCCACTGCGGTGCAAACGAACGTGTAGCTGGCGCTGGTAGCAGCAGCAATGGTTGCCATAGCAGCCACGCCACCCAGGGTGATGCCAGAAGCGGCAGCGGTCAGGGTGATTGCGTGAGTGGAGGCAGCCACGTTCACCACGGTCAGCTCGAAGCTGGTGCCGATTTCAAGTTGCCCACCGAAGAAGGTCTTGAGTTCAGCGCCCGTGGGGGTGGTCAGAGCACGACCCGTGGAAGGGGTCATGGTCACAACGCCCTCAACACACTGTGCAGCGGTGAGGGTGGTTGCTTCGTTACCGGCGGCGGTAACAACCTTCTGAGAAGCCTTGACGTTCAGGACGGCAAGATCAGAAGTCAGCTCAAAGATCGAGGATGGCATGATTAGTTACCTCAATCGAAGTTCGAAGTGACGGTCGTACGAACAATCCCAATGTTCTTGGTTTCGTACACCTTGCTCCAGTTGCCCACAGTTGCGAGCTGAGCACGGGTTGGGTTGGTGGTGGTCACACCCCACTTGGCACCTACCGGGTGGTAGATGTAATGCATGTCCAGCGACATGGCATCCGACTTGGCGAGGATATCGCGGTCGGTTTCAGTACGCATTGCGGCTTGCTCACCAGATGCAATTGCACCGTTGGTGAAGAAATAGCAGGCGTAGTTACCACCACTGTTGGTGATGTCATCAGAGATGATTACATTCAGACCCATGTAGGTCGGAACGCGAACATCGCCGTATGCACCAGCAATAGAACCGCCAACAGCGTTGATGGTGCTAGCGCCAGTCGCAGGGGTGGTAAGACGAGCTTCCGTGTTGGTCACGTAGTCAATCGCCTTGCGCTCCACGAGGTCGTAGTAGCAAGCCGAGTGCATGGCCACAGCGGTCAGCTTGTCGCCTTGATCGCCCAGGATTGCGCGAGCCCGAGCCACCTGACGGGGACCGAGGGCAGTTGCGCCGCTGGTGTCAAAACGCAGATCACCAAAAGCCGGAGAGTCGCCACCGGTCAGAGAACCGAACACACCTTCCAGACACTTGTACAGGTCAGCCTGCTGTTGGTTGGCAACGTACTCACCAACCTTTTGACCGATGGCAGCCATGGGGTCGGAACCTGCAGCAAGAGCAGCAAGGTCACGGGCCTCAAAAGCGCGGCCACGGTGCAGGATCACGCCGACTTGCTTGTCAGCAGTGATTTTGCCGGGGGTCAGGCTGGTGGAGTCGGTAAGGACTTCTAGGTCGCCAGACAGGTTTGCCTTCCAGAACACTGTTGTTATCCCAAGGGCTCTTTATCCCTTGGTTCTGCGCCTTTGCCATCGGTCGCAGGTCAGACTATCTCTTCACCCCCTGGTCAAAAACTGGTTGGGTGCGGGGCACTCGTGGGACCGTTACCGAGTTTCCTCTCGGGTCCTAGTCGTTGAACCTTCCAGCTTGTGGGCTGGCTTGGCTGCTGATTGGCCTGCCCTTTCGGGTGGTGGCTTTTCCAGCAATTCACCCCGTTATCTCCAAGGATTACGCCTTAGAGGCCCTTAACGGTCGGTCAAGGCACGTTAACGAAGTCACCACCCTCGGTTGCATTCAGTTCCGCCATGGGCTGCACAACGCCGCTGGCCAGAAACTGATTCCGCAGTGTCGATTGCTCGATCACGTACGGAGTAAAAATTTCGGGGATGATGACATCAGAGCGAAGAGTCGCCATGATGAATCCTTAGGTAATTTGCTGTTTGCGGGCGTAACCCAATAACGGAACGGCGTAACCATTCACGTTTAACGGTTACATCTTAAGCAGAAGCCGCTGCAGTTTTCAACTTTTCGTACAGATCACGATCCGTGCGGAACAGGCGTGACTGCTCGGTCAGGTTGAAGTTCTCGGGCAGGAATGGGTTTTTGATGCCCACGGGTACGTCGGTGCTGCTGATCTTGGTGCCGACAGGCGCGCCAGAGCCTTTGACGTTAGATGCCTTGAACAGGTAGCCACGCTCAGATTTGAGACGCTCCACCCACTGATCCATGGGAATTTCGTTGTAGCCATCAACAGCGATGGGGTTGCCGCTGTCGTCAAGCTTCAACTGATCACGCACCAAGCGCAACGCATCGTGTGGATTGTGGGCACCCTGTTCGGCAAGAATTGCAACGACACGGTTATCAAGCTGATTGACCGTCAGTTGCGACTCAAGCTCGGCGATACGTTTTTTGTAACCGTCTTCACGCTCTTGGAATTGCTGAGCGTATTGCTTCAGGGCTTCGTCGTATTTGCCTTTGGATTCAAGCTCTTCCTGTTCTTTCTTGCGCTTGAACTCAACAAGCTCCTGAACATTGAGACCATCGGGCAGTGCTGGTGTCTTTTCCTTGGCTTCTTTGAGTTTGCCGATCAGCTCAAAGTTTTTGCGTTCCAATGCCTCAACGCTTCGTTTCAATGCGTCAAGGTCATCACCAGATGCAGTCGGCGTAGCTTCCTGCAATTGCTCTTCAGACATGAAAAACCCGTAGGGTAACAATCAGAGTGTATAGGTAGGTTTACACCTTGTCACGTCATGTCACCGCGCGAGTGGGATACACCGGTTCGTGGGCCATGGAACCCGATCATTCACCACTGTTTGAAGGCGGTGGATCTGCACATGATGGAGTATTTGGCAACGGGTGACCCGTGGCACGCCAGAAATGCGCAGGCGCTACGTGCATATGTGATGGGCCTGAAGGATTGGATCCATCATCAGGAGCAGAGTTAATCGTCTTCGTCGCCGTCGTCGTCATCATCCACGCAGATGATTACCTCTACGCCCTCGGCCAACCTGCCCATCAATGCGCCAAGCGTGTCAGGGCTGGTGGGACACGGGAAGACAAAGCGGCCTTCGATGATGCCGTCGCTGCACTTGAGGTATGTGCAGTTGCCCTCCCAGATGCGGCCTTTCATTTTTTGGGCTTGCGTTTTTTGGCTGTCTTGGCAGCAGCTTTGAAAGCGCCTTTATCCGGGTAATCAGCTTCGCCGGGACGTGCCTTGCGTTCCTTAGCGCCTTCCTCCATCCGCTTGCGCTTGGCCCGAATTGAATCGTACAAGCCCGGATCGCCTTGTTTTTTGCGAGGCATGACGAATTGGGTCACTTGGAAAAGTCTACGTCTAGATCTCCATTTGCGTTTCCTAGGTGCCGAACAACAGCAAGGCAAGTATCAAAAAATATTTCCCCGGGTATATCGCTTTTCATTCTGTTGACAATATTACAAACCAAAACAGTGTTTTCGGCAGTATAACCTATTGAATTATCTACCCGCTCAACCGAAACGGAATTGTACTGGCTGGGCGCCGTTGTCATTTCGCATCCCGTGTAAACGCAGATGCCGCCCTGCTTTCGCCACGCGTTCACTAAGTCTTCCGACGTTATAGTACATTCTTGCTTTCTTTTTATTGCACTAATTCGGCAACAGCGCAAAAGGGTTGTTATTCGGCCCTCGAAAGTGCTGTATTTTTTAGCCCTAGACTTTTCGTTGCCTTTTTTGCAGCACTGTTTACACCAAGAATGGTAACCATCTTTGGTTTGATTATGCTTAAAGAAATTAACAACGCTGGTTTTAATTGCGCATTTTGCGCAAATTTTTTCCTGTGTTTCAGGGTAATACCAAGCCCGCTTGGTGCGGTTGGCGTATTTGGACCGTTCCGGGCAAGCGGCCATGCAGGCTTGTATTCAAGGTTCTGTAATTATAGCCGTACAACCATTACTTTTTGCCTTTGGGTTTACGGGCTTTGCCAGCTTCACTTAGGGCAATCGCGAGTGCTTGAGATTTACTTTTGACCTTGGGACCTTTGCCGGGGCCAGGCTTACCGGACTGCAGGGTGCCCTCCTTGTATTCCTTCATCACCTTGCCGATTTTCTTCTCGGCCTTGGTCGGCTTCTTAGCCATTGTTTGAACCGTAGCGTTCTTGCAACACTCTAAGTGGGACTTCAGATCCGTCTTCGCGCACCATCCGACTTAGCGCCTGTTGCGGGCCAAACTTTTGACTGAGGCGATCAAAATATGCGGCGCGTGATTTACCGAGCACCTCTTCCTGATATGCCCTCGGTTGCTTCTGTAGCCACTGACCGTAGTTGGTACTAGCTGAAACCCGACCACCTTCTGCGGCACGCGTACCTTCGCCAATGACTTCTTCGGGCGGACGCAAACCAAGTGCGCGGTAATCAACAATCGGAATAGTCGTTGACCTGCAGTTGAAGTGAACTGGCGGTTGCGGGCCTTTGCCGTAAACGTATTCTTTGCCGTCAAGGCTGCGGCAGATTGCTGAGGTGCGGCTATCCAGCGTGGCAACGTAACGGTATTTCTTAGTTACGTCCTGATTGGCTTGGTAGACGTTTTGACTAGCTGTGTTGGCCACCTGCTGCACGCTTGTACGCACAACGGTCAACACCTGATGGTCAGCCATTTTGATCAGTTCGCCACCTGCTAGGGCTTGCTGCTTTGCAGTCTTGGCCAACTGCCCGAAATCAAGGTTGCCCACCAAGCGGCGTGCGATCTGCGGCGTTGGTTCACCGGCAAGGATGCCCGTTCTGATTGTGGTGTTGAAGCGTTGCGCTTGCGATTCAGCAAGACCACGAAACGCCTTTTCTACGACTTGACCATTCGGCAATGTGATCGCTGCACCTTGACCTGCCGTCAGGTTGAAACCACCAGTGCCTGGCAACGTGAAGTTCAAGTCCGTTGGATCAACAGTCGCAACAGTGGCGGCAAAGTTCGGCGCCACCTCAACTGTGTTGACCGCCTGCTGAGCGACAACGCTGGGTTCAATGCCACGGCCACCAGCTTCACCACCAGCAACAGCAAGCCGCAATTGATCAGTGACGAACTCCGTCTGAAGCTCGGCTAGACCCTGCAGTTCAACGGCTGCGTATGCCGTGCTGCGTTCCGCCCAGCTATCTAATGATTCTTTAAGTTGCGCCAGCAAAACACGCAAACGCTGCGCCTGCACTGATGCCGGGCTGACGATGCCACCACCTGCTGTGGGGACGCCAAGGTCTATACGGCGCAGGTCTTCAACGGCACTCAGGATGATGCTGTTGTAATCACGGACAATCTGACCGGCTACGGCATTGCTGAAACGGTTTAGATCAATGGCGTTGCGGTAAATGTTGGCAACAGGATCGTTGCGGTTGATGCGCCGCTTGAATTGCTCAACATTGAGCAGGCGAGGTGTTACGCCTGATTGCGTCATTGCATTTCATCGTCAGGGCTTTGATCTTCGGACATCTCTTCGCCAGATACATCTTCAGCGCCAAGATTTTCAGGGCCGCCAAGCTCAATCAGTCCGCCCGATTGCGTAGCCTCCAGTTCCTCTTCTACATCGAAGTCATCACCCAGCACTTCACCTTCTGCCAGTTGATCCAGCAGTGTTTTTTGGGTGATGGTGCCAGCGGTATACAGCTGCAGCAGGGCAAGGATCTCGGTGGGTTCAAGGCGTGCGCCCACAAAATCCCGATTGACAAAGCTGCTGCCTGATTGCTGTTGACCAAGGTAGTCAGCGTGATACCGCAGGCAGTTGTCGATCAGGTCTTGCACCTGCTGAGCGATCACCATCATGGTGCTGTCGCCTTGGCTGCGGTCAATCCGTTTTGCCTCAGCAGTTTCAGCACTGAGCTTTTGACCTAGGACAGCAGAAAGGCCAAGTTCGTTGATCTGCGCGGCAAGCTGCTCAAGACGGCGGAACTGCGCTTCGTAGCTCTTGCCATCAGGCTCGATGTACTCAGCCCGGCCCTCAGCAGGGAAGGCGATGGCTTCACCAGGGCCAGCGGATACTTCCTCGGCAGATGACGGAAAGCCGTAGAAGGCAAGCATGGGCACGCCGCTGATGTGCAGCATGTTGTCCAGATCGCTCTGGATTTGGTACGTCTTGAGATTCAGCTCAGCGATGTCTTCCAGCGGTGGGCGTGACTCAAGCAGGCCGACACGGTTGGAGTAGGCAACCGAAAAGGGAATGTAATCAAGGCTGGTAGTGCCTTCCGCAACAATCTCGTACTGGCCCTTGGTATCGGACTGCCGGTGCAATTCGTAAGAGCCAGGGCGCAAGACGCGAATTTGCTCTAGATATTTTTCACCAAAATCGCCATCAGGCACAACGATCAGTTCGCGCAGGCGCAGCATGGTCAGCTTCTGTGCGCCGTTGGTAATTTCAGATCGCCAACCAAGAATGTCGCGCGGGGTGTAAGTCACCCAATACGGGCGAAGTGATGCGGTGTCAGTGATGTTTTGCAGCTCATCATCTGTTTCACTGGGGAAATCAACCAACACGCCAGCGTGGCCATAACGCACAATTTTGCGGGCCAATTCGTAGACAAAAATGTTCAGGTCGTTGCCCTGCAGGTCTACATCAAAAAGCTGTTCGCGGATGACATCGGGTACGTCGTCAAGGCGTACAGGCTTGCGGGTCAACATGCCGGCCAACATCCGCTCAAGCCGCTGGTAATACGGCGGGCAAACGCTACGGGCTAGGCGGTTGTCGTATGACTCGTCTTGCTCGCGGGGTTCTTGCGGCAGGTAACGCCGATGCTTACGGCGCATTCCGAAGGTGCCTTCCATCAGATCCTCGATCAGGATCCAGTGGGGTTCCTGCGCAGCCCAAGCGTTGTTGGGATCCTGCACCTGCGTGGCTTTGCGCGTCAGAAGCCGGTCGTATGCGTTGAAACCGGTGTAGGTCATTCTTTGCGCCTAGCCATACACAAATTCTATGGCTCTAGGTTAGTCGTAAATGTAAGCCGGGCCTCCGATACCGCCACACACGGCGTTCAGCCTTTCGCACTGAACCGACCCGGCAGATCAAAGTTTATGCGGCTTCGTCGGCGCTGTTAATTTCATCGTCTAGGGCGTCACCGGCATCATCAAAGCCGTTGTCGTAAAGCCATTGCTGAATTGCGGTGAGCATGGCGGAAGCGGCTTCGTTGAAGTCGTAGGAGGCGTCGTCCTGAACGGAATCGAAGGCGGCTTCAAGATCGCGCCAGAGGGGTGCAGACATAAGGAAAAGGCACAGCCCGATGCCAAGGCAGAGCGGGAACGGCTTCAGGGTAACTGCTCCAGTGCGCGGCGGATCGTCTCAAAGTCTTGGCACTGCTCGCGCATGTCATTTGCGCCGACGGCAACAGCATGAAGCGCAACTAGCGCCTGCTCTTTCAAACTCGGCAGTTTAGGGCGGCGGGCGACGCGGAGTGCGTTGATGTAGCTGATGGGCGTCTCTTCCGCCATCCACTCACAGCACGCCTCCAGCTCCTGGTCTGCGCCCCATTGGGCGGCACAGGTGGCAAATTTGATCTTGACTTCAAACATTCCAGAGGCGGTCAATGCCTCGTCAGACCACGCTTGCACCAGCTCCGGCGGTGGGGTGATGGGGTGTTGCTGCGTCATAAGAAAAGGCCCCCGAAGGGGCCGGTAGATCAGGCGATTTTGCGGTAGCCCTTAGCGGTAAAGGCTTGATAACGCTGGCGCATGATGCCAACCCAGTTAAAACCGCCGCTTTGGATGACCCACTCACCGGCTTCGATAGCAAAGCGGTTCATAAGCATCTGGTGATCACCGGCGTCAGAGAAACGAATCAGCTCAGTGCCATCGGCAGAGATCAGGAAGTGGCCGGTGCCGGCGGGGAGAGCGGGGATGGTTGCGGTATTCATGGTCTTGTGTGTGGTGGGGTCGCCCCCTGTCCCTTAATTATGGGGTATACCCTGCCCATCTGTCAACAGGCAAAAGAAAACCCCCGCTTGAGCAGGGGCTCTCTCGCCCGACGCAGGTGAATCTGAACCATCCCTCGGATCGCACGCAGCGGTTGCCCGACTTCAGTTTCAGTTGGCTGGCTTCCCTCGGGACAGACGCAAGGCGTGTGTTGATCCGACTTCTGACAGCACCCAGCAGGGGACTTTGCTGGTGGCGTCAATATAGCCTGATGCCCGTGCCCTTGCCCGCGTTGGCATAGAGCGGGTTGTACTCAGACATCACCAAGTACCCCAGCCCATCCGTCCAATGCTCGATCCCGGCCGACTTGTCGATCACATAATCGTCAGCACCCTGCTTGTAGGTCACGTTGCGCAGCGCCTTGATCGTGTTCTTGCAACGCGGGTGAACGAACAGGCGAATCTGGCCATTGGCGTTACGGATCAGGCTGTTAGTGGCGTTGATCTTGTCCTTCACTGCCCAGGGCGCCTTAGGGCTGACACAGCCGAACCCGTACTGACGGATGATCTCGTGGTCAGTGCGGCCAGCAGATGAAGTCTTGCGGGCACTGCCGGTGGGATCAGGGTAGGCGATTAGCTTTCGATCCCTGAACCGCTCACGCAGCATGGCGCACACCTCATCCGTGTTGGTCTGCGTTACGGACACCTCATCCCATATATGGAGTGTGTCGCCCACGCGGCTACCGAGCACACCGGCCAGCACGCTCACATTGAAGTCCGTGCCCCACAGGATCGGACCACCGGTGTCGCGGACGGTATCGGAAATGTTGTCGTCGCTGAAATCGGGGTAGACACGGCCCGAGAGGGTTTCAAAGCTGGCGAGGTATTCCTGCCGGAAGGTGCGGTCGTCAAGCGTGCGACGGGCAGCCTCAACCTCATCCTCGGGAACGTTGCCACCTTGGATCGTGGTGTAACTGAAGGTTGACCAGTCGGGCTGATCCTGCGCCTGTTCCCATAGGTCGTGAAACCAGTTCAGGCCAGCAGGGGTGGTGATAAACCATGCGGGGCCACCTTGATCAGACAGGGCCGGGCGTAGCACCATCTCCCATGCTTCCTGCTTGACGTATGCGGCTTCGTCAACGATCAGGCTGCTGAGCGACACACCACGGAGGGCGTCTGCTGACTCGGCACCTTTGAGGGCGATCACGCTGCCGTTGCTTAATTCAACGGAGAGTTCAGATTCGTTTTTTCTGGCAAACATTTCGGGCGGCACCATGGCACGAAGCTGGCGCCACGCAATTTGTTTTGCCGATTTATAGGTTTGCGTGACGTACCAGTTCAGGCTGCCGGGGTTTTCAATGGCCCAGGCCACAAGACGGCTGATGCATAAATATGTTTTTCCGAAACGGCGACCAGAGCACAGCAGCTTGAAACGCTCGGGTGCATCCCAGACCTGACGCTGCGGGCCGGTCAGACCTTGGTAGAGCTGCTGGGCGAAGGGCAGCCAGTCCTTTTGATCCTGAAGGTCTGCGGGGATGGGTGGTTCAAGCAGGAAGCCACCAGGGGCATTGGCGAGCAGGCTCAAATTTCAAGGCCGATCAATTTGGCTTGAAGCTGGATGGCATTGAGTGCGACCTGCGTTTGACCGCGCTTGTAGGCGGACTGTTCGTAGGTGCGAGCACGACCTAGGGCTTCGGCGATCCAAGAGGGCCGGGTCATGGCGGCGTCTTCTTCTAGGCGAATTCTGGCGCGTTGAATGTATTCATCAGCTTGGCGATTTTGCAGATTCCATTGTTTCGCGCAGAACTGCACAATTTGCCCACGCGATTGTCCTTCGGTCAAAAGACCGTAAATAGTGTCAACACGGAAGTTGACTTCGGCAGCGGTTGAACGCGCCAATGTTGCAGAAAAACGAATGAATAAAGGATAAACCCAAAACGGAAGAATGGCGAGAAATGGGACTCAGTTGGGACGAGTTTGGGATTGGCGAGACGCGGGTGAGACGCAAAAAGATTGTGGAAATGTTCGCTGGGATGCTTGCCATGCCCAAAAATCTGGCTAATCTCTGCTCCGGCGTTTGCCCGCAATTTGCGGAATTTTGCCGGTAATTCCCGCGATCCGCCGAGATTTGCGGAAATTTGCCGCAACGCCATCCAAACCCATTGCAATGACTGACTTTCCTTAAATCATGCCAACACGCCTTGACCTGCGTTTGCCCGACGAAGTGGCCGAAGACGTGATGCGTCACAAGCCCAGAACCATGTCCCTGTCTAGGTTTTGCTTGTTTTTGATCGAATTGGGGGTTGACAGGGAGGCTAAGCTATCCGCGTACCATGTCGGTGCGGGAAACACAGGTAACCACTCAACGGAGCAGGTTACAGTTACGCCTGCATCACCGGAACCTTCAGACGAATCAGAAGATTCAGGTTCGCAGGCTGTTGAGTCTTCTGCTCCTGAAAATTTTGGTTTTGAACTAACTAATTTCTTGGGGGATGGTGTCGGGAGGGAGTCTGAGGGAACCCCTAGGAAGGACCCTTCTTTAGTTGTGCCGCAGGCAAGAAAACCTGTGGAAAAACGGCATCGGACGGAGTACGCGCAGGAGTTCCAACAATGGTGGAAGCTGTATCAGTCGTCTCCTTCTCGCGCCAGTAATCAGAGCAAGCCACGGGCGTATGAAGAGTGGAAGGTGGCCAAAGGTGGCCAAGGTGCCGATCAGTTGCTTGCTGCGCTTGAGCGGAATATCAATGATCAGAAGGCCAAGCTGAAATCAAGCGAGTTTTGCTCGCCGTTGCCTGATGCCTTTCGGTGGATCCGTGACGGGCGTTATGAGGTTTGGCTTGAAGAGCACAAGGTTCAGAAGGCCGGGCGGCAATGGAGCGCCGATATGGGCTGCTGGATTGAGAACGACTGATCCTGCCCTTTGTTAATCATTTGAGACTCACCATGAAACTGTATTCACCTGACGCCAGGGGCAAATACGTCTGGCAGGTGGCTGACGCCAAAACCCGCGCCGTGTCCTACACGGTTACCACCACGCGCACACCACCCCTAGACGCCTGCTACGGGCACCCGATGGGGAAGTACGACGATCAGGGGCTGTACATGACCTTCTGCCCGAACGTGGGCGCTGACGACCCAAAGAGCCCGCTGGCAGCGCGTTACGTCCTGCATCCGATGGCCGCGTCAGAGCGTGATCACGCAGACAAAGAGCGGCTTTGGAGGGCAATTTGACAAAAGGGGTTGCTCTTAGGACTCCCTAGGGGTACACTCCAAGAGACGGGCCCAACACGGTGTTCCACCACCGGGAGCCCTGACCCACAACTGACACCTCACGTCCAGTCACAGGCTGGTCCCAGTTTCTCATGGCAACTACTGCAAAAGCAAGCCAGGCCGTCACGATTACGGCGCCTGACATGCGTTACATCGAATTGACGATCAAGGGCACCGCCCCGTTGGTGATCAACAAGTTTTCGGCCAAGGCGAAGGAAATGATGATGGCCACGCAAATGGCCGGATCTACCGCCAAGTCAAAGAAGAACCGCGAAGCAAAGGATTTTGAAGACCTGTTTAACGGCGCACGTCATGTGAGCACGGAAGGATGGGACGGCATTCACGCCGCAAGTTTCCGCAATGCTGCAATTAGCGCTTGCCGTGCTGCTGGTTTTGTGATGACCAAGGCCAAGTTGGCCATTTTTGTCGAGCCTGACGGCTTTGACGCAGATGATTTCACCCCGTTAGTGCGGATCACAGAAGGCGAACCTCAGATGGTGGTCAGTCCTTGCCGCAATGCGTCAGGCGTGATTGACCTTCGCCCACGTCCTACTTACATGCCTTGGGCTGCCAACCTGCGGATTCGTTACGACGCAGGGATTCTGACCGCCGAGGATGTTGCCAATTTGATGCACAGGGTTGGTATGCAGGTTGGGATTGGTGAAGGCCGTCCCGACAGCAAACAATCTGCTGGCGTTGGCAACGGTCTGTTCAACATCGTTTGATTGCCATGACTGACAAGCGGTACGAATGGATTAACGGCGCTCGATTTAGCGTTGATCCTCAAGTTGTAGGCGACGAATTAGAGCGAATCAGGCAACGCGACGGCGGTATTACGGTTGACGTAATGCTTGAAGAAGCTAAGCCTGATGATGCGCCACTTCATCCTTTATGCACTTGGGATGATTCTGTGGCGGGCGAGAAATGGCGCAAACATGAGTTGCGTCAAGTGCCACGTTCTTTGAAGGTAATCATCAAGGAGCGCGAATCCCGCCCTGCCTACGTTCACATTCAACCCGCCACTTCTGGTGAGCAGGGCTATTACCAGGATACGACTGTTGCAGTTAAGAACCTTGATGAGTACGCCTTAGCTTTTAAGGCTGCGTATCAAAGGTTGCAACAAGCACAGGCTGCGATTAATGATCTTGAACGCGTTGCCAAGTCTGGTGACGGCAAACGAGATCGTGAGCGCAGAGCAATGCTGAAACAAGTTGAGCAGGCATTATCTATTGCCAGTTCAGCACTGCAGCAGGCTGCTTAATTCCACCATCAGGCACGGCATGGAATCGCAGGCAAGGTGAGGACTGGCGTGGCATGACTGGGCCAGAATTGGCAGGGCAGGCGAGGCGCGGCATGGCACGGCTTGGCGAGGCGTGGCTGGATCAGGCATGGCAGGCAGGGCGAGGATCGTTTAGGCGATCAATGGCATGGCATCGCAGGCATGGCACGGCTTGGTCTGGCAAGGCTCGGTCGGGCTTGGTAACGCTGGCTAGGCAACGAGAGACGCGGAATGGTAGGGATCGGCAAGGCATCGCAGGCAAGGCGCAGCGGGGCTTGAAGTGGCGAGATGTGGCAAGGAGCGACAGGGAATCGCAGGCACGGCATGGCCAGGCACGGCTGGGTTTGGCTTGGTAACGCAGGCTTGGCGGGGCTTGGACGGGTCCGGCGTGGCGAGGAATGGCACTGCATCGCAGGCAAGGCGAGTCGAATTAAGGAGGGACTAGGCGTGACGGGGCCAGACGTGGCAACGCAGGCACGATCACAATCAACACATGAAACAAGCATTTGACACAACAGAAGTAATCAGCCTGCTGCGTCGTGGCATTGCTGCCGGGCATTGGACCCTGCAGGATCTAGATGTGCCATCACCGGGCTGGATCATCACAATGGAGGATGCCAAGCGCATTCCCGGCTTCGTACCACCCGTCTTTCGCAACCCTCTCAGAGATGAGCCCACACCAGCAGAACGAGTTGAAGTCGTCAGCCCCAGAGACTTCCCGGTGGTTACCGCCGTTGCCGATCCTGTTCAACGAGGAAGCACACCGCTACCAGTGGCAGCCCACGGGTCAGTGGCTGGGTCATTCAGTCACACAGGTTTGCAAGGGGACGAAGGACGAGTGGGCGATGCGGAGGATTATGGAGACGAAGCACATCTGGGAGCCGCGTGGGAAGGCAGTGCATCTGGCGTTGGAGACCTTTCTGACGACTGGTGAGCCAGGGGTGTATCCAGCTGACTACAGCGAATGGGTGGAGCCGCTGCTGGAGCATTCCGTCTGGAATACGTATGAGGCTGTGGCCTGCGAGTATCGGCTTTGTGACTTGGAGCGCAACATTGCGGGCAGCCTTGATTGCTTGTTGCGGCGAAAGGATGATCACACGCAGTTGGTGCTGGTGGATCTGAAAACGCAGGGCAAGGCCGATGCCAGCCCGTATGACGTGAGCCCGCAGTTGGGCGGGTATCTGGGGATGCTCAGCCTGCACTGGCCGAAGCTGTACGTACAGAAGGCTGGTGTGCTGTGGAGCCGGCCTGGCAGCACGACGCTGCAAAAGGTGGATGTTGACGAGGCTGTGATCGAGTGGCAGGGCGCTCGTGATGCGTTTTTGATGCTGAATCAGCCGGAGTTTTGAGGCGGGTTGCCATGCCCTCCATTTAGGGGTATACTCCCTATGGCAGCGATGCCACCACGACACGGAACACCATGACCAACCTTTCCCGCGCCACCAAGGCGCAACTGATTGACCTGCTACAGCAGCAAGCTGACACCACCTCAACCCTTGAGCAGCAGGTGAACGAATCCAAAGAACAGATCACCGTTGCCTTGTGGATTGCAGCCGTGAGCTTCTGCCTCGGCCTCCTGTTCTGATCTATGGCCCCTCACGGGGCTTTTTTCTTCACCATGACCAACCCCAGCAGCCTGCTCGGCGTCATCGCCAGCACCAAAAAAGAAATCGCCCGTCATCAGGAAATCCTTGATCGCCTCATGGACGATCTGGCCTTGATGTACACCGCAGGCGACCTAGACGACATCAAAGACGATGAAGGCAACCTCGCCCTTCATGGCATCAAAGTTACGCGTTGCGTGAAGACCACCTACCAGTACAGCGAAGCGGTAAAGCAACTCAAGCAGCTAGAGGAGTTTGAAGGCATCGCCAGTAAGCGGGAAACAGAATATTGGAGAGTGACGCTGCCTAAAGCAGAGTTCTAATGGCTGGCTCTCCCATAGACGACCGCATTGAGGCCATCTTGGCTAAGTACGACCTATGGGATCCAGAGCAATACACAGACGCTGTGGCTGAACTGACCAGTTACCTGCTGACCGTTGACCCCAAAGAAGAGGCGCGCAGTTTGTATTACAAGTCAGCTCGCGAAAAAATCCATCTTGAAAACTGCCTGATTCGTTCCCATGGCCAACCCTCATAATCTTTCGTGGCAAACGCGGCTTTTGTTCTGGCTGCTGTCCATGCGCCCTGACGTACAAGGCATCACACTGAGCACGCCAGTTGAACACCTGAATCGTTGTCTGACGCATACGAAGTGAAATTCGCCGTGCAGGGCATTGAGCCAGCACCTCAAGGCAGCAAACGTCACGTTGGCAATGGCCGAATGGTTGAAGCATCAGCCAAGGTCAAGCCATGGCGTTTTGCCGTCAGCCAAGCAGCTTTAGCGACAGGTGAGCCGATGACCGATGGCCAGGTGTCTGTGTTGATCACTTTTATGTTCAACCGCCCTAAGGCGCATTACAACAGCAAAGGTGCGCTCAAGCCTAAGGCCCCGTTTTACAAAAGCAGCAAACCTGATCTTGACAAGCTGTGTCGCTCAACCCTTGACGGGATCACAGGCGTCTTGATCAAAGACGATTCCCAAGTTGTGACGTTGATCGCCACAAAGCAATACGCCAACGAAGGCGAACGACCCGGCGCACTGATTACCATCAACACACTGTGAAAGACTCTAAGTACACACGAATCTGCAAGATTTGCGGCGCTGAGTTTGACATCAAAATAATGCGCAACGGTCGGCCATCAGTACGGAAAACCTGCAGCCGCGAATGCAGCTTCAAATTCAAGCCAACAGTCAGACCATGGACGAAAGAAGAAACCGATAGCTTGCTTGACTTGGTGCAAAGCCTGCCGCTAAAGCGTCTAATTAAGGCGTTCAATGCATGGAACCGATTAAGGGGGCGCCGAGATAGAACAGCTAATTCAATCGACAAAAAAATCAGGCAGCTGGGCTACTCCACCCGAGCCGAGATTGTTTATTACAGCCTGAGCAAAGTTGCCCAGATTTTAAAGGTGCCGCGCAATACGGTTGCCGGGTGGAAAAAGCTAACTGTTGATCCACTTGAAACTTATCAACACGACGGCAAAAAGTTTGCGTTCAATTATGTGACCAAAAAAGAGCTGTTGAGGTTTGCCCAAAAACGACCTGAATGTTTGGGCGGGGTTGACCAGGTTGGGCTTGGCCTGCTGCTAGAGGATGCTGATCTGGCGCGTGACATCCTGCGGCAATATCCCAAACGACCCACGCCGACCTATGCGCCAAGGCGTGTGCGCTGCATTGAGACCGGCAGGATCTACGCCAGTCTTGGGGAGGCCGCCCGTGATGTTCACGTTGTCAGGCAGGGCATCAGTAAAGCAATTAAGAATGGCCACAAGGCAAACGGGTATCACTTTGAAGAGATCTAGACAGACCTTGCGTTTAAGGGTATACTCCTGATGGGTCCGAAGCCCCGTCCTCAACCGATCACCACACAACCCGCACAA
>Ga0181343_1000313_pt1 | contig 22610 bp, 15 predicted proteins | sample Su13VDMLBSD_FD_130110 | JGI IMG/M metagenome (GOLD analysis project Ga0181343, IMG submission 130110) | Freshwater viral communities from Lake Michigan, USA - Su13.VD.MLB.S.D | ecosystem: Environmental > Aquatic > Freshwater > Lake | place: USA: Michigan | collected 2013-07-15
CATCTGTTACCCCAACATCATCAGTGACTCCTTCAGTTACGTCATCAGTCACCCCATCACTTACACCTTCAGTAACACCTTCCGTTACAAGTTCAGTTACACCATCAGTTACTCCATCGGTAACACCTACTTCGAGTGTAACACCATCAGTCACTAGTTCTGTCACTCCATCGGTTACTCCATCGGTAACATCATCGGTTACACCATCACTTACACCAAGTAGAACACCTTCTGTAACACCAACAAGTTCAGTAACCCCATCCGTAACACCTTCAGTCACACCTAGTGTTACCCCAAGCGTTACACCATCCGTGACATCATCTGTTACTCCATCTGTCACACCTTCGGTAACACCAACTTCATCGGTAACACCGTCAGTCACTAGTTCTGTAACACCATCTTTAACCCCTTCTGTAACTCCATCAGTTACAAGTTCAGTAACTCCTTCTGTTACTTCGTCGGTAACTCCTACAAGTTCCGTTACTCCATCAGTAACACCAAGTAGAACACCTTCTGTAACACCTTCAGTTACTAGTTCTGTAACACCTTCCGTTACACCATCGGTTACACCGTCAGTAACACCAACATCATCGGTTACACCATCGGTGACATCAAGTGTGACTCCGTCTATCACTCCGTCGGTGACATCATCAGTTACACCATCTCTCACACCTTCGGTTACACCATCAGTAACCCCTACAAGTTCTGTGACTCCAAGTGTTACAAGTTCAGTTACACCATCTGTTACTAGTTCCGTTACACCATCAGTAACCCCATCGGTAACACCATCAGTAACTCCGAGTGTAACACCAACAAGTTCTGTTACGCCTTCTGTAACTTCGTCTGTGACACCATCGATTACACCAACTTCTTCAGTTACTCCATCGGTAACCGCATCAGTAACACCGTCAAGAACACCTTCAGTAACACCATCTGTAACATCATCCGTAACACCTTCAGTAACTCCATCAGTAACACCAACTAGTTCTGTAACACCGTCGGTAACACCTTCAGTAACACCATCAGTTACACCAACATCTTCTGTAACACCTTCTGTTACACCATCGAGAACACCATCTGTAACACCTTCGGTGACAAGTTCTGTTACCCCATCCGTGACACCGTCAGTTACCGCTTCAGTTACTCCAACATCAAGTGTAACCCCTTCTGTAACCTCGTCAGTTACACCTTCAGTAACTCCATCAGTAACACCATCTGTCACTAGTTCCGTTACACCATCAGTAACTTCATCAGTTACCCCAACTAGTTCAGTGACCCCATCATTAACACCAAGTAGAACACCATCAGTCACACCTTCGGTAACACCATCCGTAACGTCAAGTATCACTCCATCGGTTACACCTTCTGTGACACCAACTTCGTCTGTTACACCATCAGTTACACCATCGGTTACTCCATCCGTAACACCATCTGTAACACCTTCGGTGACAAGTTCTGTTACCCCATCCGTAACTCCTTCAGTTACCCCAACTAGTTCAGTAACACCATCTATTACACCAAGTAGAACGCCATCTGTAACATCATCCGTAACACCTTCGGTAACAAGTTCAGTAACACCTTCTGTTACGGCTTCGGTAACCCCAACAAGTTCTGTTACTCCAAGCGTCACCCCATCCATCACTCCTTCAGTAACTGCAACATCATCTGTTACTCCTTCTGTAACAAGTTCTGTTACCCCATCAGTAACTCCATCGGTAACACCATCGGTTACTAGTTCGGTAACACCAAGTGTAACTCCATCTGTTACTCCAACATCTTCAGTAACTCCATCGGTTACTAGTTCTGTAACTCCATCAGTTACCCCGACATCATCAGTTACACCATCTGTAACACCGTCAAGAACACCTTCAGTTACTCCTTCTGTTACAAGTTCAGTTACACCATCTGTTACTAGTTCCGTTACACCATCAGTAACACCTACTTCAAGTGTGACTCCGTCAGTCACCCCATCAGTTACTCCGTCTGTTACTAGTTCAGTTACACCATCGGTAACAAGTTCTGTTACCCCATCATTAACACCATCGGTAACACCGACAAGTTCTGTTACTCCATCGGTAACACCAAGTAGAACACCGTCAGTTACACCATCTGTGACATCATCCATTACCCCAAGTGTAACCCCATCGGTAACACCATCAGTAACTCCAACGTCATCGGTAACTCCTTCACTAACACCATCAGTAACACCGTCGGTAACAAGTTCTGTGACTCCGTCAGTAACGAGTTCCATAACTCCGAGTGTTACACCATCCGTAACCCCAACGTCTTCAGTAACCCCATCGATTACCCCATCAAGAACACCATCGGTAACACCAACAAGTTCCGTTACACCATCTGTTACTTCTTCAGTAACTCCAAGTGTAACACCTTCAGTTACACCATCGGTAACAAGCTCAGTGACTCCGTCGGTTACCTCATCAGTTACCCCAACAAGTTCGGTAACACCGTCTGTTACACCGTCAAGAACACCATCTGTAACACCAACTAGTTCAGTAACACCATCTGTAACAAGTTCTGTTACACCGTCAGTTACACCTACATCATCTGTTACTCCATCGATTACACCGTCAAGAACACCTTCAGTAACACCTACTAGTTCAGTAACACCATCTGTTACCCCATCCGTAACATCATCCGTGACACCGACAAGTTCTGTTACTCCATCAGTAACACCTTCGGTTACTCCTTCGGTTACCGCCACTAGTTCGGTAACACCATCTGTTACACCTTCTGTTACAAGTTCAGTGACACCGACAAGTTCAGTTACACCATCTATAACACCATCAAGAACACCAAGTGTTACTCCATCAGTTACTAGTTCTGTGACACCATCAGTTACACCATCTGTTACCCCATCCGTAACCGCAACGTCATCTGTAACCCCATCAATTACACCAAGTAAAACACCATCAGTTACTCCAACATCTTCAGTAACTCCATCGATTACGCCAAGTGTAACTCCTTCAGTAACAAGTTCGGTTACTCCATCAGTTACTAGTTCTGTTACACCATCCGTTACACCATCTGTTACTCCAACAAGTTCGGTAACACCATCAGTGACACCATCAGTGACACCGTCGGTAACCGCGACATCTTCAGTGACTCCATCAGTTACCCCATCGAGAACACCAAGTGTGACCCCAACGTCGTCAGTTACACCTTCTGTTACTAGTTCGGTAACACCGTCGGTGACACCTTCTGTTACTAGTTCTGTGACACCATCAGTTACACCATCTGTTACCCCATCCGTAACCGCAACATCTTCAGTAACTCCTTCTGTTACTCCATCGAGAACACCTTCTGTAACCCCTACTAGTTCTGTCACACCATCTATAACACCAAGTGTCACTCCATCTGTTACCCCTTCTGTAACTCCAAGTGTTACTAGTTCAGTTACGCCATCAGTTACAAGTTCAGTTACACCAACGAGTTCAGTTACACCAAGTCTTACTCCTTCAAGAACACCAAGTGTTACACCAAGTAGTTCCGTTACACCATCTTTAACACCGTCAGTTACATCATCTTTAACACCATCGGTTACTCCTTCGGTAACAAGTTCTGTTACTCCTTCGGTAACAAGTTCTGTAACACCAACATCATCGGTAACACCATCAGTGACACCATCAAGAACACCTTCAGTAACACCAACGTCTTCAGTTACTCCGAGTGTTACGAGTTCAGTAACCCCTTCCGTAACATCTACTAGTTCCGTTACACCATCACTTACACCATCAGTAACTCCATCCGTTACACCCACTAGTTCGGTTACTCCATCCGTAACACCATCGGTAACACCTTCTGTAACTGCAACATCGTCTGTAACACCATCGGTTACTCCTTCAAGAACACCAAGTGTTACACCAACATCATCCGTAACTCCAAGTGTGACTTCATCAGTTACCCCTTCAGTTACTAGTTCGGTTACACCTTCTGTTACTAGTTCGGTAACACCATCCGTTACTCCATCTGTTACACCTACTTCTAGTGTTACACCGAGTGTCACCCCGTCAAGAACCCCTTCGGTAACCGCAACAAGTTCGGTAACACCTTCAGTTACACCTTCAGTAACCCCATCAGTAACTGCAACATCATCTGTTACTCCTTCTGTAACACCTTCTGTTACTCCTTCGGTTACACCAAGTAGTTCCGTTACACCATCAGTTACTCCATCTGTTACCCCTTCTGTAACTGCAACATCATCTGTTACTCCTTCTGTAACCCCAAGTAGAACACCATCTGTAACACCAACCTCATCAGTGACTCCGAGTGTTACGAGCTCAGTTACACCAAGTGTTACTCCAACAGTAACTTCAAGTGTTACCCCATCACTTACACCAAGTAGAACACCATCCGTAACACCAACATCTTCAGTAACACCATCTCTCACACCGAGTGTGACTAGTTCGGTTACCCCAAGTAGTTCGGTAACACCATCCGTGACTCCTTCTGTTACAGCTTCGGTAACCCCAACAAGTTCAGTAACACCTTCGGTTACCCCTTCAAGAACACCAAGTGTTACACCAAGTAGTTCTGTAACACCATCCGTAACACCAAGTACGACCCCTTCAGTGACTGCAACATCGAGTGTTACACCGTCGGTGACCCCTTCTGTAACACCTTCTGTTACACCAACATCTTCTGTAACACCTTCCGTTACACCATCGAGAACACCATCAGTAACTCCAAGTAGTTCGGTAACACCATCTGTGACGGCTTCTATCACACCAAGTACAACACCATCAGTAACTCCAAGTAGTTCGGTAACACCATCTGTGACGGCTTCTATCACACCAAGTACAACACCTTCAGTAACTGCAACTTCATCTGTGACACCATCAGTTACACCAAGTAGAACACCAAGTGTTACACCGACATCAAGTGTTACCCCATCAGTTACACCATCTGTAACCCCGTCAATTACACCAACCTCAAGTGTTACACCATCTGTTACCCCAAGTAGAACACCATCCGTAACACCAACATCTTCAGTAACACCATCAATAACACCAAGTGTGACACCAAGTGTTACACCAACATCATCTGTTACACCATCAAGAACACCAGAACCAACATCATCTGTAACACCATCTGTAACACCAAGTAGAACCGCATCAGTTACCCCATCTGTAACTTCATCGGTAACCCCAACTAGTTCGGTAACACCAAGTGTAACTCCGTCTGTGACTCCATCAGTTACTGCAACTTCATCAGTTACTCCATCTATTACTCCTTCAAGAACTGCTAGTGTAACACCATCAAGTTCGGTTACACCATCAATTACACCAAGTACAACACCATCAGTAACTGCAACATCATCTGTGACACCATCAGTTACACCATCTGTAACAGCATCGGTAACACCAACTAGTTCTGTTACACCAAGTATAACACCTTCTGTGACACCATCAGTAACTGCAACATCATCGGTTACTCCTTCTATAACACCATCTGTAACACCTTCTGTAACCCCTACTAGTTCTGTAACACCATCAGTTACTCCTTCAAGAACACCTTCGGTTACTGCAACCGCTAGTGTGACTCCAACAGTAACACCATCAACTGTAATTGTATCAGTACAAGCACAAAGTTGTTGTGATAATAATATCTACCAATTCAACATGACATTGGGGGATTTCAACTACATAACTGGTAATCCGGGAATTTACGCATTTGGTGGAATATGTTATCAGGCATTCACTCTAATTGCTAATGGTTCATATCCTTTTTACACATTAGGCAGTTCAAAATACGAAAGTTGTGCGAGTTGTAATGCGGTATTTACATGTCCGACACCATCCCCAACTCAAACACCGACAAATTCAGTTACCCCTTCAAGAACACCTTCTTTGACCCCTTCAAGAACTCCATCGGTAACACCATCAGTGACACCTTCTATCACTCCGTCGTTAACACCAACATCAAGTGTTACCGCGTCTATCACACCAAGTACAACACCATCTGTAACTCCAAGTAGTTCTGTAACCCCATCAGTTACCCCTTCAAGAACACCATCTGTAACTCCAAGTAGTTCTGTAACACCTTCAATTACACCAAGTACAACACCTTCAGTTACACCAAGTAGTTCTGTAACACCAAGTGTAACACCAAGTAGAACACCAAGTGTTACACCAACATCTTCAGTAACACCTTCTGTTACTCCATCGAGAACACCTTCAGTTACACCAAGTAGTTCTGTAACACCATCTATTACACCTTCATTAACACCAACAAGTTCGGTTACTCCATCACCAAGTCCACAATACATGGGCGCATATTTCACCTCGTGTTGTGCTGGTGATACAACACTCTATCAAGGTAGAGTACCAATTGGGACGCCTATTGGAACGGTATTTTATTTATTCGATTTTCAACGATGTGCAACATTTGTTGATTTCGCGCCAAACGTAGGAACAATTTATACATCACAATATGCAAACTGTGCGTTGTGTATTGCCGAAGTTTTACATGTATGTCCATCAGTTACACCATCATTAACACCAACCGCAACGTCATCTGTTACACCATCGAGAACACCAAGTGTTACACCGTCAAGAACACCTTCTGTAACTCCAAGTAGTTCGGTAACCCCTTCTGTTACACCATCAAGAACACCAAGTGTTACACCAACACCTTCGGTTACACCATCTTTAACTCCATCAAGAACCGCTAGTGTTACACCAAGTAGAACAGCGGGAGCATCCCCACCACCAACACCATCTGTTACACCAAGTAGAACACCAACATCTTCAGTAACACCTTCTGTTACCCCTTCAAGAACTGCCAGCGTAACACCATCAAGTTCGGTTACACCATCGAGAACCGCTAGTGTTACACCAAGTAGAACACCAACACCATCTGTTACACCATCAGTTACCCCTTCAAGAACTGCCAGCGTAACACCATCAAGTTCGGTTACACCATCTTTAACTCCATCAAGAACCGCTAGTGTTACACCATCTAGTTCCCCTGCTGCTGCGGTTTCACCATCACCAACACCAACACCTTCATCAACACCACCATGTGATTGTCGTGAATGGTTAGTAACTCAATTAAACGATTGGAACTTTGTTAGTTACACAGATTGTAATGGTAATTCCCAAACATTGACTGACCCCGCTTATTGGAATGCAAGTGGTGGTAATTCGGAATTAGTTTTATGTGCTTGTGGACAACCTAACGTCGGCGGAACTCCGTGGACTGGTACAATATCGAACCTAGGTTCGTGTGTTTGTAGGTGTACGGGTATTGATATTACTGAGCAAGACATTACAAATTATGGTCCAGTTTTTATGTATTATCAATGTTGTGATGGTCAATTCTTTCAACAAATATACGGTGCATTTACTGCAGAACATAGATGTATAAGTAGAGTAATGTACTTAGCGGTATTCGACAGAGGTGTATGGTATACAATACCTAATATAGGTGGTACCTCAAATTTCTCTTATGGTGGAACTTGTTGTGGTGGGGCACACGGTTGTGGTTGTGAAGAACTTTGTTAAAAATAAAATAATGGTTTAAGTATTTATAGATAGAAAATTAATAAATGGCTGTTCAAATAATAACCTTCCAACTTTGTTCAAATCCTTCAACTTATCAAGATTTTATTGTTGATGATAGTGTTGTTTTATCTGGACATACCATTTTTGCGGATTACCAATGTTGGGAATCCACAGGTAATGTTGGAGCAGGACCTACTGGTATTGTTATTTTTTCAGGATATACAGGATGTAGTCAATGTAATAGTACATACAATACTTGGGATTTTGACAATTGTGACCCGATGGGTGCAGACCAACAATTTTCTTTCCCCAACTCAGAAATTAAACAATATTTTTATACCACAGGTGCAACAATATCCTATTCTGAAGAATGTTACACATTCACACCTGTTTATACCGCGGGTACGGGAAGTACAATTCCCGCATTTACCGTTCAAACATTAAAAAATAACGGGTTATTTCATCTTGATTGCCCCACTTGTCAAGCGGGGCCAAGTCCAACACCCACACCCACACCATCTATAACCCCAACCCCAACACCTGTTTGTATATCGGGTCAAACAGATGGTCCTTCTTGGTTTTATACCGATTGTTGTGGAACATATCAAAGTGGTTCATTATTTCCATCATATGTCTGTGTAAATACTGCTTATCCATATAGTGGTATTGCAATTTTTACAGGTCAAATTTGTTCCCCAGTGTGTCCAAGTGTTACTCCAACAGTAACACCTACAATGACATCCACACCAAGTGTTACGGCTACACCATCAATTACACCAACATCATCAGTTACTCCTACAAATTCTGTAACTCCAACACCTTCTATTACGCCCACACCCTCATCAACCATGGGTTCAACACCATCGGTTACACCAACTGTGACACCAACTGTGACACCAACAAGTTCAGTAACCCCAAGTGTTACTCCAACAAGTTCGATTACACCTTCACTGACTCCAACAATGTCAGTAACCCCGTCCCCATCAACAATACCAAGTGGATGTACACAATATACATTCACATTACAAGAAATTTATTTTTTAAATCAAGCGGGACCATATAACATTTCGGGAACCACAACAGGTGGAACAATTGTTACAATTGCAACTGGTGTAACAAATACTCAATTAATATCAGGTTATACCACATTGGTTTGTTACTCAATAACAGGTGGAACAATACAAAGTGTTGGCTCGTGTACTAATTCCGTTGAATACCTTGTTGCGACACCAACACCTCAACCATCACCATCTCCAACACCATCAAAAACCCCAACCCCAACCGTAACTAAGACCCCAACTCCAACAAAAACACCAACAGTAACATCGTCGATTACACCCACACTTTCTGTAACACCTACTAGAACTCCATCAATAACCCCAACACCAAGTTCGTCCTTACCTAATGTTACACAATCAGTTACACCAACTACCTCGGTTACTCCATCAGTAACACCGACTCCATCGATATCTATTACACCATCACCAACACCAAGTTCAATTACAATTTCACTAGTTTACCAACATCAAAAATTAAATTCATGTTCAAGAACTTTTGGTAATATCCAAAAAAATGGAACAACTTTTTATACTTGGAACACACCGTTCCCTGTTAGTACATATAGTGGTACAACAACAGCACATGTTGGTGATTTAATTGATTTAAGTATGGATGCTTTAGGTATAACTTCAGGTTGTACCGCTTTAGGTTATGGATGTAGCGTCGTTGGATATTCTATAGTTAGAAACGGAGTTACAGTTCAAACAAACACCGAATCAAGTTGTGGTACAGGTTCAATAAATGATACATATTTGATACCTAACAGTACAACATCATTAATAATTTATATAACTTCTGATGTAACGACATAATAATGGGATTAGATGTAAAATTATATAACATTGTTTCGGACGGTAGTTTTTCCATTCGATATAAATCTGGTGAATCGCCGTATCCTGAAACTATTGATTCGTCTTTCACTTTATTAAACACAGGATTAACTGTAAATAATATAACAATTAGTGGTTTGTCTTTTGATACCCAATATTGGATTAAAATGACTGATGAAACTACGGGAAGATATATTATTAAAAATATCTATACTCACGATAGTAAAGCATTCCCATGTTATGACACAATGTGTTTCGATGTACAAACAGTTTGTGTTAGTCCAAGTCCGACACCAAGTGTGACCCCATCTGTTACACCGAGTGCAACACCACCTCCACCTTCTCCAAGTGTCACACCAACGATAACACCGTCAGTTACGTCTACAACAACCCCAACCCCAACCCCAACACCTACAGTAACTTTGACACCAACCCCGACACCATCGTGTCAGTATTTGTCATGGACAATACAAGAATGTACTGGAGGTACGTGTCCAGGAGGTGTTTGTGGATGTAGTGGTTCAGTAACAACTACAGTTTATACACAATGTAATGTTGGTGAATTTACAGGTGTCTCAACTGCTATATATACCAACACGGCATTGACTAACCCATTTACAGGTAATTTTATGCATTCAAGTTCCCCAAATGATATTTTTAATTCAACGGGTAGTGGTGTAAGTTATGTATGTACAGTTGGAGGACCTTGTTAAAAATACTTTATTATAAAATATGATTTTTTATATTTATGAAATATGCCATCATTAAAACAGTATCAAATAACAATATCAAATTTTTCAGGTCAAACTCCTTGTAGTGGATACTATATCTACACGGGGTTAACTCATAATATTGATGATGCTGGATATCTTAATGGTAACGTAAGTTTAATTTCATTATCCTCAGGATATACATTTAATATAAATCTATTAAGTACGATTCCACAAATGTTCGTATTTGTAGAACACTGTGACGGACACATAAGCTCAGTACCACAACCGGCAACCAAATTACAAGGAGGTTATCAATTAGCACTCGTCGATTTGAGATGTAGTGATTGTTTTTACCCATGTTCTTTTGGGGTTAATGTTGTACAATTAAATTAATGATATAAGATATGTCTTGTACCGCCATAGTTTTAAAATATAGTTTTGTAAGTAAGAATGCTGTTTGTACATCACCGTCACAAGATACTTTTTATTATGATGATGTTGATGCCAGTGGTAATTTAAGTGTTGGGGACATAATTTATACAGATAGTTTATGTATCAATCCTGTGAATCTCGGTTGGTTCATAGTTGTTTCGGGAAATCCAAATACGGTTTTTATTGTTAACGGAACACCGCCGGGTCAAGTAACATCAATTGAGAACTGTTCTCCAGAAACAAGTCCCACACCTACACCATCCGCAACTCCACCATGTAATTGTACGTTGTTTGATTTAATTATTGGACAACAAGATATTGACGATTCAGATGATGACGCGGTACATTTAACTTATTATGATTGTGTAACAGGAACTTTCCTTGATGAAAGTATTTCTACTGCCGGTAACTATAACAGTTATAATTGTAATAGAGATACATTAGGTACAGCCAACCTATATATTTTTATTGGTGGTAACCAAAGTTCCGCAACAAACAGTAACGTGTTTTCAAACAGTATCTGTTGCGATGCGTCGTTTGTTTCACCAACACCAACCGCAACACCATCAGTCACCACAACTCCATCAAATACTCCAAGTGTTACACCATCTGTAACAATTACCCCAACACCAACTATCACAACAACCTCAAGTGTTACACCATCTGTAACAATTACCCCAACACCATCTCAAACATCAAATGCAACTCCAAGTGTTACACCATCTGTTACTAGTTCAGTAACTCCAACAGTAACACCATCTGTTACCATCACACCAACATCCACCATAACCGCAACACCGTCTCAAACATCAAATACAACTCCAAGTGTTACACCTTCAATAACCCCGTCGGTTACAGTAACACCATCTATCACCCCAAGTGTTACCATGACACCAACACCGTCCTCAACAACGGGTGGTCCTTGTGTAAATGATACGGTAACACCAAAAGCAATAAAAATATCATTTAATTCGGGTTCAAATTATACCAATTGTTCAGTCTATACCGGATTGACTTCTACCAACATAACAGGAGTTACATCATGTACAGGAATGACCACAGGTGATGTTTGTGAAATTACAGGTATAACGGCGACATTGATGGAAATGTATGTGAGATTAGTCTGTGAGGGATGTTGTGAACAAGTGTTTAGAATAAATTTAGATGAATGTTGTGAAAGTGTTCCGAGTAGTCCAACCCCAACGCCGAGCGTGACTCCTTCTGTTACCCCATCTATTACAATTACACCTTCGTTAACACCATCTTCAACAATGGGAGCATCTCCGAGTGTTACACCATCAATTACACCATCAACAACTCCGACCATAACTCCAACTGTAACCATAACAAGTTCCGTAACCCCATCTATAACACCTTCAATAACCTCATCAGTTACACCAACAAGTTCTGTTACACCATCACTAACACCATCTGCAACACCCGCCCCAATCGCTACAGTAGGTTATTTAGCAGATGAATATTCGTGTGGATATGATGGAGGTGGAACATTAACGGGATGTACATTAGTTTCATCATCTGTTGAAGTTAGATTTCCAACATCGGTGAGTCCAATTTTTGGTAGATATTATGCACCATCTCCTGGTAATTGTTTATATACAGTTTATCAAGTGATAGGAAACTCAATAAATAATACAGGACCATTAATATCGGGCACAACAGGACATAACGTATGTACTAATGCATGTTTAGAGGATTGTCCACTATAATTAACAATATATTTATAATATAAACTATGAGCTTTTTAAGTAATAACAATTCGGAATTTTTATCGGTTAGAATAACCCAAAAGGGTAGAAATTCTATCGCCAAGGGTAGTTTTAATATTGCCTATTTTCAAATTGGGGATTCTGAATTCGATTACACATCACCTTTTGATAATTTCACAGGATTAGATTCACAACCATTCCAAATGGTATTTGCTCCATTTGATAGAGAGGGTGGTATAAAATACCCATACAAATTGGATAGTAGTAACACAGGTTCTACTGTTTACGGTATTCCAATTCAATCATCAACAACAGATACATTAAGAAATGTTATGGGGCCAGCTGGTTTTGTAACAGAATATGTTGAATATGATGGTAGTGTTTGTGAAGGAACCACCGTTGAATGTGAAACTCAACAAATATCATTGTCAGCAATGACGGGCGATAATAGTGTCACAGTATTAACAGGTTCAAGTTTTAATGATTGTGAATTTATTACAATAGTTTTTGGTACTTTTTGTGGTAATGACCCTAATCACCCTGTTATTACAGGTGAAACAAATAGTTTAGTTTATAAAATTACAGGTGTTACTGGTAACACACTTTACTTAGATAGGAATACACCAAATTTTTCAGGATGTACAGGTCCTGCTCAAGTAGTATGTAATTCATGTGAAAATGAATATCCCGTATCTGTTACGTACAATCCAAATTGTCAAGCAGCGGAAATCGACCCATCACAACAATTGAATTCATGGACAATGAATGTGGTTTGGGGGATGAAACCAATAGGGTTTGATGTTAACGGTTTAGATGAAAACATCACCGGATTTACTTCAAATAAACATGTTTCAACCAAACAATTCTTAGGTTATACCACATCAAGTGGTCAAACTTTTACAACAAGTACGGGTACCACAATTGATAACCCCACAGCTTATCGTAATTCATACAACGAATTAATTAATGTAACACCTGAGGAACAAAGATGTGTCGCCGTGATTCACTATTCTGAGTTAGGTGATTTGAAGAATGACCCCGAAAGGTTTTATAAATACGATGATTATTTGAGTACAAATAACGTGGAATCACAAGCGTTATTAGAAGACTCTCTTGGTAACTCAATTACTGATTTAGAGTACTTCGAAGTTTATATTCCATTTATACAATATCATAGAAACACAGGTACAACCATTGGTGCGTTACTTACCATGGATACCGTTGATTATTTTGTTAGTTCAAAGAAAAACGCATACCAAAAGGTGAAGTTTAGATATCTATTAGACGAATTTGGTAATAAGGTTGGTAAAGTATTTGTAAACAATAAAACAATCGTAATCGACGACCAAGAATTGGTTGCAGTAATGGACTATAAATCAAATAGAAAATATACTTTACCGTCGCCTAAGATTAATTTATTACCAAGTGATTTACCGGCGTCTCAATCGTTTTATAGTGGTTCGACAGAACAGACAATATGGTTAACTTATATGTTAAATTATACGGGAGATACCCAAATGAATGGGTTACCGTGTAACTACTACACCAAATTTGAAACAACAACAGGTAGTACCTATTTTACAACACCGTGTCAACTTTATGTTAAGTTCGCCAACGGATATTTTGGTAACATGGTAACAGGTAGTACTTGTAATTTTAGTAATGGATTCATTGCAAATCAATTTCAATTATTAATTCAAGTAACCAATTACGGAGATTTACCTGAACCAAATCTATGGAAGTTATTAGATATGACATCGTACATACCTAATCACACTGTGGGTAACATAATTAATCCATCAAATTTGGTTGATTATTCTTTCCAAGTGACATTTGACATGTACGATAATGATACTACAATATTTGACTTAGAATCATATATCGGAGATATTCCAAACCAACCATCGACATCACCACAGTTTGGTGACGAACAACCATTCCCTGGTAGTATTAAATTAGTTAGAGCCATGGACATTGAAAAAATGAATTTCTTGGTCAACTTACCGGCTAGTCAATTTAATGTGACACAGAACCCTACATATACCACAGGACAAGATAAGAGAATTACCGAGGTAGCTTTATTGAATGAGAATAAAGAAGTTCTTGCTATTGGTAAAACCGCAAATCCTGTAAAAAGAAGCGGAACTCAAGTGTTTGCAGTCAAAATAGATTTTTAAGACTTTACAATTCAAAGAATATCTCGTATATATTTTTATATGAGTACAAAATTTAAGAATGCACCCAAAATTTTGGGGTTAGACATTTCAACTAAGACCATCGGATGGGCGCTTTTTGATGTTAATTCTTCTAAACTTTTAGAATTGACACATTTCTCACCTAAAATAAAACCACAACCTGAGGATAAAATTGAAGAGCTCTTGAAGAAAGCCGAGGCCTTCAAAAAACACTTAGAGGATTACAAAGACGTGGGTATCACTAGAGTAGTTATCGAAGAACCACTTCTAAATTCAAATAACATTTACACCGTTGGTACCTTATTAAGGTACAATACAATGATTTTAAAATCTTGTTATGAGATTTTGGGTCTTGTACCAACATTTATTAGTACATACAATGCCAGGAAGTACGCTTTTCCAAGTTTAGTTGGTAAAAACGACAAAGGTAAAAATGTACTCTTTGGTGGATTACCAAAAGACATCGACAAAAAACATATAATTTGGGAGAACGTAAACACCGTATGTCCCGAAGTTAAATGGTTGTATGGTAAAAATGGACAATTGAAAAAAGAAAATTATGACATGAGTGATGCTGCAACCGCGGTAATTGGTTTTGTCAACATGCAAAACGAAAATCAAAAGAGTTAATTTTGTTTTTTAAAAAAGTTTTCTTATACTTTGAATAAGAATTTCATTCAATAAATAGTAGTGTCAAAATAGCATTTGTATTCTGACATAAGGTGGGTGGTTATGGTGTACAACCCCCACCTTTTTTATGCTATTTTGTTTTTTTAACTTTTATTTCGTATACTTTATCTATGTCATCACTTGCTGTAGAATATAAACCTATAATAGACATCCTCGAAGATATTCTTGGTGATTGTAGAATGCACAATGATTACAAAGGTCAATTGGCTTTTGATTGTCCCGTATGTTCCTACGAAATTAAGGGATTAGACCACGGTGATGGTAAAGGTAATTTAGAAATCAATTATAAGATGTTGGTTTATAAGTGTTGGTCTTGTTCCGAAATGTACAACACACATGGGTCGGTTTACAAACTGATAAAAAAGTATGGAAACGAGAAACACTTGAAAAGATATGAACTCTTAAAACCTGATGAGGTTGAGTTAGCTGTCAAACAATACAAACAAGTTGAGTTACCAAAGGAATTTATTTCACTGAACAATGTGAGTGAAGGTGTAAAACTACTCCCCCAATATAGACAAGCGATGTATTATCTTAAAAAACGGAATGTTACCGATAAAATTATAAGAAAATACAACATAGGATTTGCGTTTAGTGGACCGTATGAAAATAGAATTATTATTCCTTCTTACAATGAATGGAGACAAATCAATTATTTTGTCGCTCGTTCATTTTTATCCAAAACCAAGTTAAAATATAAAAATCCCGATATTCAAAAAGAGACCATAATTTTTAATGAGAGTTTGATTGATTGGAGTAAGAAAATTTATTTAGTAGAGGGTGCTTTTGACTCAATATTTTTAGATAACTCAATACCAATGTTAGGTAAATACATAAGTGATTTACTTTTCAACAAAATTTATGACTTAAGGTGTGAACTAACAATCGTTTTGGATGGTGATGCGTGGGATGACGCCGAAAAACTATACCATCGACTTAATTGTGGTAAACTATTAGGTCGGGTCAATATTGTCAAACTTCCAAAGGACAAGGACATCGCAGATTTACAAGGTAATTTGGAAGTATATCAAGAATTTAAATTAGATTAGAATGAATTTAACAGAAATTGCACAAGAAATTAGAGAATGTGTTGAACAAAGAAAAAAAGAATTAGAATTAACGTTCTATGAAGACGAACACATTTATTTTATGAGAGATTCTGATGGAAAATTACGAAACAACTTTCCGTCCGTGTCTAAAGTGATTAAAAACTTTTATATCCCATTTGATGCTGAGACGAAAGCGTCTCAGATGACTGGTGGTGATGAACATGAGACCAAATTATTATTGGAAAAATGGAAAATGGCGGGAGATTACTCCACCAACTTAGGTAGTAGAGTTCACTACATGTTGGAAAGTGATTTGGTTGACAAGTATGGGAACTACAAAGAGATTAGACAACCAATTTTTGAGTGTGATGATGAACAAATTTCTCGTGGTGACAATATGATTTCCGCGGGTAATGAGTTCATTGACTTGATGCACGAAAGAGGTGCTGTTTTATTAGATACTGAGATGGTTTTAGGGGACCCACTTTTAGGTTTTGTTGGTCAACCAGATAAAATGTGGTTGATGATGAATAAAATGAAAAATGGTTTTGGTATAGTGGTTACAGATTGGAAGACAAACCAAGAAAAAAGTTTTCAAATCCACTCATACACATCAAAAATGTTACATCCGTTTGAAAATTATTATGACACCGCTTTAAGTCATTATTTCATACAGTTACCATTGTATGGTAAACTACTATTAAAGATGTTAGAGGGTAGTAAATTTTCTGATGTTAAGTTACTTGGGTGTGTTATTACACATTTGAAGGATAATGGTACATTTACCGAGTATAAAGTACCACCTGACATGACCAATTCAATTTTACAAATGGACGTTAAAAAATATTTAAAATGATAAAGAAGATTATACACGTATCTGATTTACATATCAGAACTTTTCAGTTACATGACATGTACAAAAGACAATTCAAATTGTTTATTGATGATGTTAAAGAGAGAATTGGTGATTATGACTATAATGAGGTTAGAGTTGTAATTACAGGTGATATTGCACATCAAAAAATTAATATTTCAAATGAACAAATGATGTTAACATCATGGTTCTTAACCCAACTTAATGAAAAGTTAGGACCTGTTATTTTAATCCCCGGTAATCACGATTTCTTAGAAAATAATGTAAGTCGTTTAGACAGTATCACCCCAATCGTTGAGATGTTGGATAGTGATAACATTAGATACTATAAAAACTCGGGTGTATATGAGGATGATAACATTAATTGGGTAGTTTACTCTTTGTATCAACACAATCAAAAACCGGATTTTGAAAGGGATGAAAACAAATTACAGGTGGGGTTATTCCATGGACCAATACAAGGTTTATCAACCGATTTGGGATTTGAATTTGAGAACGCATACTCACCTTTAAATTTCGTTGGGTTGGACCTTCTACTCTGTGGAGATATTCATAAAAGACAAATGTTTGAGTTACCAAATGGAGGAAAGGCGGTGATGATTGGTTCGTTAATTCAACAAAATTTTGGTGAGACAATTAATTACCACGGATATGGTATTTACGATGTCGAGAATAATGAGTACCATACTTACGATATAGAGAATGAACAACCATTTTTACACTTCTCCATATCTGATATATTAGACATTGAAAATGAGTCAGAAAAACTACTTAACATTAGATGATGAATTCATAAGATATTGTGAATTAAACAAAATAACCGACACCGAAAAATTTGCAAAAAAAGTTTTTGGGACGGGATTTAATATCACAAAATATGGAGAATCACCTCCTGGTTTTAACAGTAGAGAAAGGATAATTGAGAAAGAAATAATCAAAGAGATTCCTGTTGAGACAATCGTGGAGAAAGTGGTTGAGGTAATCAAAGAAGTACCGATTGAAAAAGTTGTTGAGGTAATTAAAGAAGTGCCGGTTGAAAAGGTTGTATACATAACCAATGAAGAGGAGACCGAGCAAAAAATTTTCCAGCAAAAACAAGAATTTGAGGAGGAAAAGAGAAAATTTTCCACTAAAACCCAAGAAATGGAAAATATTTTCCAAAAAGACCTAAAAATTAAAGATGATGAGATTACTCAATTAAAAGAAGAAAACCAAAAATTAAAAGACGAACTAAATACGATTACAAAATCGCTTGAAGGTTTAGGTAAAAAGGGCAAACTAATGAAAGATAGTAACTTGTCGTCTTTATATGATGAATAATTTTTTTATTGATTTTTTTTTCCTATATTTTATAAAATACATTAACAAATGACAAACGTTTTTATTTGGATTATGGCTGCTTATGGAATGAGCACAATTATTGTTTACGGTTCAATTTTTGATTCGGTCAGAGATTCCATTCACCGTTGGGGACAAAATGATTTCGCCCCTTTTCAAGGATTAGGAAAATTTATTTCAGGATTAATAAGTTGCATGTTGTGTACATCGACATGGGTTGGATTTTTCTTTTCAATCTGTATTGGTGGATTGACATCACAATTCGGAATGCATTGGTTACCATCAATATTTTTTGACGGTATGTTTACTGCCGGAAGTGTTTGGGCAATAAACTCTATAGTTGAATTTTTCGAAGAGAATAGATTCAACAAATAAACCCGTATGGGTAGTTCAAAAATTTTAAATGGGTTATATAAAAAGAAATTTCGATGACACCGAAGTAAGAAACTTTGCGAAGATTTTTATAAAAGAAGTTTTTAACATTTTATTCGAATCACATCCAAATTTGAGAGCAATTGATTTAATTTGCATCGATGATAATTCATTTGGTGTAGAATTGGAAAGAGGTGGTTGGATTGGTGATTTTTGGGAAAATGAGTATTCTTTTATAAGTGGGGAAGAGTTTAGGACTGTTAACATACCAATACGTAAATCAAAATATTGGTATGATAAAGTTGGAGATTCACTGGTACCTAACAAAAACAAACATTGGTTTCTTAGGACAAATAGGGACTTCACTCAAGTTATACTAATAAAACCAACATCAATAAAGAATAAAAACAAAATACTTTTCACAGAATTTAAACCAAACAATAGTGAGGAGATTGAGAAGTGGATGTCATTTAGAAAAGAACACGTTCAAACCTATAATCTAAAGAACAACAAATGGATACTACAAAGAAAAAAATGACGGATTTTAAAAATCCGTACATCAAAGTAACATGGCAGGATACTCATGAAAATTTTACACCTGAAAAATTAAACAGGGTTAAGTCATATTTCCAAAAAAAATATAATACAAAGTATGTTCAACTCATTACCAAGGTTATCACAAACGAGGACCAAACCAAACTGGCGTCGTTAGATATAACCGAGAACATATCTGATTTCCAATACCAAAAAACATTAATGAAGGATTTCGTTGAGGAAAATGAAATCAACGTTTCTTTGGATAGGTTGTATAATCTCGACAACAAAGTAAATGAAGAATTTATACGTAAAAATGGAGACAGAATAAAATACACCAAATGGTACATTAAAAAGGTTGAATTTTCTAATTTTCTTTCCTACGGTGAAAATAATGAAATTGATTTTACTAATTTACCCGGCATTACTGTTGTAGAATCAACACCCAAAAATTTTGGTGGTAAGTCAACAGCTACAGTTGATTTAATGATGTATTTGTTTTTCAATAAAACAACAAAAACTAAAACCAATTCAGAGATATTCAACAGATTTAGTGATAATGACGAGGTTAGGGTTAAGGGTTACATTACAATCGATAATGAGGAGTATGTAATTGAAAGGTCAAGTTTTCGTAAAAAGACAAAAAGTGGGGACTATAATGTCACCAATAAATTAGAATTTTACAAAGTAAATCAAGACGGTACCGTTGAAAACCTAACGGGTGAACAACGTAGAGAGACCGAAGATTTCATAACTAAGGCAATCGGAACTGAGGAAGATTTCCTTTCTACTATCCTTACAACCGGCTATAATTTAGAAGAATTAATTGAATCTAAACCAACGGCTCGAGGATTAATACTAACGAAATTTTTAGGATTAGAAATTCTAAAAGAGAAGGAAGAAATTTGTAAAACAATTCAGAGTGAATGGAGTAAAAAATTAATTTCAAATCAATATAATATAAATGATTTAGAGACTGAAAATACTTCGTTTCAAGAGGGTATTGAGGAAAACAAATTGGAAATATTGAGATTGGAAAGTGAAACACAAAAATCACAAACTACCTTAAAGGCTTCCGAAAATAAAAGAGATGAATTGTTATCAAAAAGAAATACGGACATTGACCAAGATTTAATACGAACCAATGTCGACCAAATAAAATATGATATTGACAAGTTAAATAAACAAAAGCAACTTGCAATTGAAAACTCAAAGTCTGTTGATGTTAAAGAACCATCCAAATATTATTTAGAGGATGAACACCAAACATTAAAGGACGAAATGAATGGTCTTATTGTTGAAGGTAGGGTTAATGCGGAATCAATTGAGAGAAACGAGAAGTTAATTAAACAATTGGAGGATGGTCAAATATGTCCAACTTGTAACAGAGCATTAGAGGACGTTGACCACAGCGGTGAGATTCAAAAATTAAAAGATTTAGTTACTTCTATTAAAGATATTCAGATTGCAAATAGAAAAAAATACGATGATTTAACTGAATCTGAGAAAGTATACTCCAATCTAAAGAAAGAATTTGACGAATACGAAAAAAACAAACTTCGTAAAACTAAATACGATTTAGAGTCAGAACAAAAAACGTTGGAAATCGATAAGTTACAAGTCAAACTTGATAATTTTGACCGCAACAAACAAAAGTTAGATGAGAACCAAAAAATAGATGGAGAGTTAATTGGTTTAAGGTCGCAAATTGAGACCTTAAACGCTAACATCAGAACTTTTTCAAGTGGTGTGGAGCGTTTGAAAAATCAAAACCAAACACTCTTAGAAAAAATTGAAACAAACAAAGAGTTAATTCGTAAGATAAAGGTTGAAAACGAAACACAATCTATTTTTAAGGTATACCTAACAGTTTTTGGTAAAAACGGTATCTCAAAAGTTATTTTGAAAAACATGGTACCATTAATAAATCAAGAGTTATATAGGTTGTTGGTGGATAGTTGTCATTTCATCTTAGAACTTAATATAAATGAAAGGAATGAAGTTGAGTTCATTATGATTGACACGGAAACGAGGGTAGTTAAACCTCTCGCTTCGGGTTCAGGATATGAAAGAACTATATCGTCTTTGGCTTTGAGAAGTGTACTTACTAAAATATCATCATTACCTAAACCAAACATCGTTGTGATGGATGAGGTATTTGGTAAAATTGCTGATGAAAATTTAGAAATGGTTGGTGAATTCTTTAAGAAAATCAAAGACTACTTCGAACACATTTTTGTAATATCACACAACCCTTTAATCAGAAACTGGTCTGATAACTTGGTTATGGTTAAAAAAGAGAACAACATAAGTTCTGTGGATTTTGTCACACCTAAAATTTCGTAATATCAATTTTATTTCTTAGATTTAAACAAATTAACAATATGAGCTCTAAATTATATAAAGATTTTGGTTTGTTCGCGAAGGACAAAGGTATTAGTGGATTGAATTTACACCACTACAACAAACAAGTTGAGGACAGTCTAACTCCATACATCTTAGAAGAAAGACAAATGAACGTTACAGTCATGGACGTTTTTTCTCGATTGATGATGGAAAGGATTATATGGGTTGCTGGTGTGGTAAATGACAACATGTCTACCGTGGTTCAAGCTCAACTCATGTTTTTAGACAGTCTCGACAATACAGATATCACGATGCATATTGATAGTCCAGGCGGCTCGGTTAAGAGTGGACTATCTATGGTTGACGTAATGGATTACATCAACTCAGACATTAGAACCATTAATACAGGTATGGCGGCTTCTATGGGTTCTGTTCTTCTTGGTGCGGGTACCAAGGGAAAAAGATGTTCACTAAGATTTAGTAGAACAATGTTACATCAGTCATCAGGTGGATTTGAAGGTAACATTCAGGACGCTAAAATCAATATGAAAGAATGGGAGAAATTGAATAAATTGTTGTTTGACTTATTGGGTGAATACTGTAACAAACCATCTGAAGTTGTTATGGAAGATGCTTCGAGAGATTTATGGTTATCATCTGAAGATGCCCTAAATTATGGGATTATCGACGAAATAATCAGAAAGAAAAAATAATGAATACCTATATTTATTTATATGGACCAAAGACTTATAAACGCAAAAGAAAATAGTAATAAGATTGTTGAATTTGTAAAAACAAATTATAAAATTATTTTTGGATTTTTATTCGGTCTTTTCATTCTATATTGGATGATGTTTATTCTAACACCAAAAGTTGGGATGTCACCCGAAGATAGAGCTAAGATTGATTCATTGAATGTTGTTATCAA
>Ga0181343_1000314_pt1 | contig 22493 bp, 27 predicted proteins | sample Su13VDMLBSD_FD_130110 | JGI IMG/M metagenome (GOLD analysis project Ga0181343, IMG submission 130110) | Freshwater viral communities from Lake Michigan, USA - Su13.VD.MLB.S.D | ecosystem: Environmental > Aquatic > Freshwater > Lake | place: USA: Michigan | collected 2013-07-15
CCCGAATCCGCATCCCGTTCGACCAGTGGTGCGGCGAATCCTGCGAGCGGTGCGAGAACGGCAGGGACGGCAACGGCAACTGGATACTCGCACCAGAGAACGCAACGGGCGAGCCGTGCTACGTCTGCCACGGCACCGGCCGCACCCCCGGCATCGGCCCGCAGTTGGTCCGGGATTGTCCGATAGTGGCGGTGGAGTTGACGGGCAAGGAACCGTGGCAAGAAGACGACTTGTATATGTGGCTTGTTGGCGACGAAACCACGTCCGACCTTGGCCATGCCATCACAGAGGGAATCGCTGGTTTGATGATCGGCGGCACCGGCCATATCGGGCGAGATTTTATCTACCCCTCCTGCGAAGCCGCCATCGCCGCCCTCAACGCCGCGGCATTGTCGTGGGCGAGGGGGCAGGCGTTCACTCCCCTCAACCCATCGCCGCGGCCGCAGCTCTCGTGAGTCATCCCGGAATTCCTGTCCCGCGATCCATTAATCCCCGCCGATCCACGAATTACCCACGGAAACCGCCAAAACTTTCCGATTGAAAACTACCGGCGTCTGACTATCATTCCCCTATCGCGGCCCCACGATTTATAGGGTTTAGGTTGCGGTGGACGGGTTCCAGGTCGGCGGTTTACACCGAGCGGGTCAGCGGTTCGAATCCGTTAGCGTCCAATGAGAAACCCCTAGCATTCCTAGGGGTTTATTCGTTTCTACCGAGTTGGGCCGCGAATGTGAATTACTGTATCATGCGCCGTTAATTCGACCGGGTCAGCGGTCGGAAGCATCGGAGTCCCGCCATGGCCCGGATACCTCGCAAGCTCCACGAACTCAAGCCGGTGAACCGTCGCGGTGGGTGCTACGTCTTCCGCAACCGCAAGTGGATTCACCTCGGGAAATGGGATACCCGCCGGGATGAACCGTCCCCGGAGGCCGCCGCAAAACTGGATCGGTACCGAGCGCTGTGGCGGGTCGATCCCACCGCCGGGAGCGTCGCGAGCGAGCAAATCTTCCTCGTGCAACTCTGGCGGGATTGGCGGTTGTCCTCGATGGCCCCGCGACGACAATCGGAAGATGCCGTTCGTGCCGAGCGGTATCTCTTCGGCACAGTGGAAGAACCCCGACCGCATGCCTACACCCTGGTTGACGACTTCGGCGCTCCGGAGTTCCTCGCCTGGCAAACGGAACTTTGCGAGACGCGCAACGAGGATGGGACTCTCCGCCTCTCCCGGTCCACGATCATGCAGATGATCAAGCAGGTCCGGTCGTGCCTCTCGTGGGGTGTCATCATGGGGAAGGTCGATCAGGCTCAAGCGGCGATGATCCAACTCGTTCCCGCCCCGCCCCGTGGATCGGTCAAGGAGAAGGTCCGCCGCCGGGGTGTCCCCCGCGAGGTGGTCGATGCCGCGTTGCCGCACTTGACGCCGCCACTCCGGGCTGTGGTGGAACTGCTTTGGCTCACGTGCGCGAGGCCGTCCGAGATTCTTGAACTCCGGGCCGGGGATATCGCGAGAGGCGGGAAGGTGATGACGCCCTCCGCCGTGGTGCTCGACTTGAGTAAGCTGCGAGTCTGGGCGGCCGTGCTACGCGAGCACAAGACGGACGACGGGGAGCACGATCGCGTGATCTTCTTCGGCCGGCGGTGCCAACGGATTCTCAAGCCGTTCCTCGAGGGCCGCGAGCCTGGGGAGTTCCTGTTCCGGCCCGCCGATGGGAAGGCCGCGAGGAAGGAGATCGAGCGGAGCATGCGGAAGCCGGGCGGGTACGGGTCGTACAAGCCTCGCAAGGGCGAATCCGGAGAGCGTCAGCCGGGGGAATGCTACACCGACGACGTGCTGAGGAAGGCCGTGAGACGGGCCGCGAAACGTGCGGGCGTCGGTCACTGGTCGCCGTACCAGATTCGGCACTCGGTTTTTCGCGAGGTGCAAAAGCGGTACGGCCGGGATGCCGCGCGGGTGTACGGCGGTCATGTGGTTGGCGGTGCGACCGAGATATATGCAGGCGCGGATCTGGAGCGTGCGGCGGAAGTCGCGAGGGCGATGGGGTAGGCGGTCACTCCCTCCACCGCCACGTTGGCACGTTCGGTGGCAGGTTGACCGCCGCATAGTCTTCCTCCCCCAGCATCTCCTTCAGCCGCACTAGGGCCTGACGGCGAACAGACGTGTAGTAGAACTCGCAACGGGCATCACGAACCGCGTCCCACACCCGGTACAGTTGGTCGGTTTCGATCATCACCGCTTCGTAAATCTCCGACCGATCCTGCTCCAAATGGTGGCGTTCCACGAGGTGCTGACGGAACGCTCGGTTGAAGTGAATCAACTCGTTCACGATCTTCCGTTCCGGGAGTCGGTTCGCTTCGTCGAGCCGGGGAGCGTCCTTGAAATCCTGGTAGCGGCGGCGGAGCAAGTTCAAGTCGGCCTCGAAGTCGCTCCGTTTCGCGAAGATGTAGCTTGTCTCGCGAGTGTCCAGAATCTCCCATTCGATTGCGATCTTGTGAACGGCGTCGCGGAGAGCGGGGAATGCGTCCTCGGTGGGCGTTGGCTCCGGCGTGCCGGGGATGCCCATGAGCAGGATCACGGCGGTCAGGGTGTCGAGCATGGGGAATCTCCCGTGGGGGCTGGCACAATCGGCACCCAATCCTTCGTATCGTCGGTGTCGTCCCGCACCGGCTCAGGATCGTCGGGAACCATCTGGGGCGTATCCACGCAGCCCAGGGAGAGGGGGCACATCGGGAAATGTGAACAGCGGGGAGTGGACATGGTGCCGCCCTCTGTGGTAGGAAAATCCGGCTTATCACTTCCCCTTCCTTCGATCCCGCTTCCGGGTCCGCACCTTGCGGTTCTTCACGGGGCGGGCGATTCGTTTTGCAGAGATTTAGGATCACCCCCTCTCACGAGTAAGGGAACTGCCGGGTGCGTCCGTCCTGCGGTTTCGCACCCGGCCCATGCCGCAGGGAGGCGTGGATTACGCGGCCTTCGGCCCAAACAGGGCGAGCAGTTGTTCCAGGATCGTAGCGTAGGCGGCACCGCCGGGGATCAGCATGAGGATCATCGGCAGGGCTTTGAACAGGATCGTCTTCCAATCGACGCCGGCGGCCCGCAGATCCTCGACCAACCGGCGGGGGGTGGTCACGCCAGACGGCGCGGATGCCATCACGGCGTTGGCTTGCGGCACTTCGCAGCCGTTCAGGAATTCGAGGCAGGCGGATTCCGCCTGTTGTTCGGTCAACATGTTCAAAACTCCAAGGGTTGGGAATCGAACCATCCGGGGAATCCGAACGGTTGGGGTTGGATTCGATAACTTCCGACTTTCGAGGAATCGAAAGTTAATCGTTCACTTCGATCAATCGGCAGGTTCCGCCGATACATTGCTTCACAAGCCGTTTCACCGGCTCCATTCGTTGCGGCACGGTGAACGGAATCATCACGGCTTTACCGGTGCGGTCGCGGTAGCACTCGTACAGGCCATCTTTCATGCCGAGGTAGCCGCTTTCGACGCGGGCATGGTTCTGGTAGGTTTTCCCCCAGATGTCAGGGACGCCGACGGCAAGGTATCCGCGTTCGCCCCGTAGGATCGACTGCCGAAACCACTCGTAGGGGTTCTGGTCACCCATCTTCGGCGGGTCGGGTTGCACACGCGGCGGGTCGGCTTGCCCGAGTGCCGCCACGAGTATCAAGGTCTGGAACATTCGGCACCTCCTTACTTCGCCACTTTCGGCGGGTCGGGAATCAGGTTCAACGCAAGCAGGATCGGAGTCAGCCAACCTGAGCCTGTCCTTCTATCTTTCCCTACCGTGTGGGCGTCCGTGCTATCCGTCTCCATCAGCCTTCGCAGTTCGTAGATCGTCGGGATTGGCAATCCAGCCTGCTTCAGCCCGGCACGGTACAACCCAAGCAAGCCCGCGACGAACGGCGTGGCCATCGACGTGCCCGACATCTGCTGGAAGCCGCCGCCCGGTTTGCAACTCCAGATATTCACGCCGGGGCCAGCCGTGTCGAGCTTGTCGCCGCTCGACGTGAACGATGCCGGGGCAAGGTTGCTGTCGAGGGCCGCGACGTTGAGGACGTGCTTGCTGTTGCCGGGGGCGTCCGTCTGTTGCGTGTTCGGCCCGGAGTTCCCGGCCGCGAAGATCAGCCACGGGCGGGAAGGATGTTCGGCGTACTCGCGGAGTTGGGCATCCGTCCCGGAATCGAGCGTGCCGCCACCCCACGAATTGCTGATAATCTCGCAGCCTTCGGAGAGGCACCATTCGATTGCACGGTACAACCCGCTGCCGCCGCTTCCCGAGTCGCCCAGCCCTTTGCCGTGGTACAGATCGAAACCGGCAGCAACGCCGATACGGGGGTCGGTGGCCCCCACGGTGCCGGAGCAGTGTGTGCCGTGGCCGTGACGATCCTGGTAGCCGTAGGCGCTGCCGGTGAAGTCCTTAGCCCCGAGGACGTTGGACAACAGCGGGTGCGAACGGTCGATGCCGGTATCCACGATGCCGACCTTGATTTTGCTCGTGATGGCACCGCGGAGCAGATCGACGTTGAACTTGCTCATGCCCCAGTTGATGTTTCCATCGAGGGGCAGAACGTCGGAGGATGGGCCGTATTCGATAGGTGGCAGATGGTACTGCATTATTTCACTCCCTTCGGCAATGCGAGGATTCCGCTTTCATCCGTGGGGAGCGGCACCGGGCCTGCGATGATGCGGGAGGCGTTGCCATCGACCACAAGCGTTAGAACCGCGGGTAGTGGCGTGTTGTAGGGCAGGCTTACATCGAGGTCGGATGCCGCAGCCGTGACCGTCTTATCCTTGAACTTGTGGCCTGCTTTGCCGAGTTCCTTCCACGCTGGCAGGCTCATCGCCGCCGTGAACTTGGGATCGGCTGGGCCATCCGGTCGGACGATCAGGAAGAAGTAACCGGCGGGGGCTGGCGGGTTCACCGGGGGGTTGACGGGAGGCTTTGGCGGCGGGGCGGTCGGATCGCCCACCGTAATCGTGCAACTCACGCCCTCCACTTCGCCCTTCGTCCAGAACCCCACGACGTACACGCCGGGCTTGTCACTCTGGAATACGAACCGACGTTGCCCCGGCTTGGGTGCCAACTCATCGAAGAACGCGTCATCGTCCTTGAAATTACGGAGCGTGCCGATTTCGGATTCGCCCTTGGCCACGACACGGATCAGTTGGCCCGGCCGTGCGGAGAGTTCCGCGGGCACCTCCGGCGGCGCCGCCCACGCGTGGGCGCAGGCCAGAATGAACAGGAACAACGAACGCATGGGAATCCTCTGAGTGGGTGTTAGTCGAGCTTCGGCAGTTCGCTCCGCATGACAATGCGAGCCTGCAACGCCGCCATTTCGATCTTCGATAGTTCGGCGGGCGTGAATTCACGCTTGTAGTTCGCCACCGAGAAGTACACCAGCTTCGTGTTATCCAGCTTCAAGAATAACATGATCGACTGTTTAACGCCTTCCTTTTCGTAGTACGCTCTCAGGTACGCCCGATCCGGCATTTCGGCAGTGGTGCAGAGAACCGTGCCTGTTTTGCACAACTGCAAAAGCAAATTAATGTAATGGCCATCGACCGGGAGCTTGCCGGAATACGGGCGCTCCGGGTGGACGCCGGGGATGCTCGAGTAACCCGCGATGGCCGTCACATAGTACGAACTTCCCGCCGCAGGAACCCCGCCGCCGTTTGACCCGTTGAACAGGATGATTCGATCCACAAAGTCTTCTTCGGCCAGAATATCCGCGATGTTGTAGATGCCTGCGAACTCCGCCATCCCATCGTAGTTCTGCTTCTGGCCGATCCTCTTCTTCCGTTCCTCAAACCACGCGGCGATATACGATTTCGCACCGACGCCGATGGAGCCGAGGACGAGAACAATCAGCGCCGCTATCGACGCCGCTATTGTTTGCCAGTCGGGCACGTTGCTACTCCATTGAGATCAATCAGGTCTATTCCCCCGGTTCATTCCTGCGATTCACCACCGCCTGTTCCCGGAGCCGGTTCATCTGGGGCGGGCGGGCCATGGTTGTCTTCGCCGTCGTTCGGCGTCGGGTCTTCGCCGGGGTCCGTACCGCCGGTCAGGGCGAAGATGAAGTTCCGCTGCGCGACGATGTTGGCCTGCGTCGATGCGACCATGTTTTGAGCCAATGCCAACTGTTCTTGTGAGCGGGCAACGTCGATTTGGGCCGCGTTCATCGCGTTGGTTGCGGCCGTGAGCGTGTTGTACTGCGATTGCAGTTGCGCCAACTCTTGAACGATCCGTTCGGCAGGTACTTGTGGGGTCGCGGGCATGGTCAACGCTCCTAAGGTTACGGGTCAACTGTGACCGAATAAGATTTCGAATGTAGCAAAACCTCCTCTGCCCCGAACCACGACACAGTGACCGTGTACACCCCAGGCGTATCGTAGTCGTGACCGGCAGTTGAACCGGGCATTTTATCCGTGGTATTGTCACTACCATCCCCCCAACTGACACCGTAATTTGCAAACCCGGCCGTGCTGGTATCTGTGACGGTGGCACTTAGCGCACCGCCAGTAACGGTCGCGCTGAACTCGGTCGGTGCACCGGCAAGCATTTGAGCGGTGGCCAAGTCCAATTCGTCGGGTGTCCACATCGAATGGAACCAAACGGCAGTTGCAATGTCGCAATTGGAGAACGTGCCGAAGGCGGAACCAATTTTCAGCACACCCGCCGATGTCACGGCGATGCCGTTGTCCCGGACCTGCCCAATGACACCCCACCCGCCGGGCCACCACACGTTGGTCGCCGTGCCGTTGGCGTAGTTGGTGCCGACGTTCAGCAGTGAGTTGGCATCCGTCGGGAGCAGGTCGGCAACAGTCGGGAACCAAATTGGGCCGAGGCGTTTGACGCCGTCGCCGAACATTTCGATTCCGGAATTGATCCGCACGAGGGCCAGCATCGCCACGGCTGTGATCGGCATCGCGCCTTCGAGGACGTTCGTGGCGCCGTTGAACGATGCGTAATAGGCACCGTTGGCCCCGACATTCTGCGTGGGCCTTGCAGTGCCAGTAGCCGTGGCCGCGTGGGTGGCAGCGTAGTTTGACCACGACGAAATCAGCCCGCCCGATTCCGTCTGGTAATTCGACCCGCTGAGGAGCAGTTGCGAAATCTTCCCGGCGAGCGTGTCGTACCAGGGGACGGCGGGGGAGCTACCCACCCGCATCCCGAGGCCCATCGTCATACCGAGAGGGAGCATCGCGCGGCCCCCTTATTGGTAGATCGCGATGGCGGCGCCGGCGCCGAGGTCTGCAATCGCAGTGATGTACACGGGGAACAGACCGACAGGAAGCGTCAGCGTGCGAGATTGGCCGCCGAGGGTCGTGAACTGGAATTCGCCCTCGGTCGTGACGAGGAGAACGACGGGACTCGCGGAGCCGTAGGTTGTTACCGACGCCGCAACACAATCGACGCCCGGCCCGCCGGGGATCCGCTGCGCTACGTCGCGTTCGGGCATCGCTGCGACAGACATATTCGGCACCATGATGCGAGGGGGTGTACCTCCGCATTATGCCGACGCGTGCCAATGGGCGGGAGTGCCCGAGAGTCTAGGATTTCAGGGGTAGTAAGGAATCTAGATTCGGCGGAACTTAGCTTGGTTGCTATTGGTTCGGAGGTGGGCGCGGATCGCCAAGCCCGCGATGAAGAACGACACGGCGAACCCTTGGATCAGCACACCTAGAAGGATGGCCGACTCCCACCACAGTTGGCAGGGTGTTTTGCCGTAGGAGGCGGGTGCCAGTATTTGTTCGAGTTGGTAGAGCATTCTTGGATGTTATCGCGATTGTCAAGAGCGAGCAAGATTAAAGCATCACTCTCGTTAGGTTCGCCGTCAGCACCGGCGTGCCACCGAAAGCCGTGGTACTGCGATAGACCAGCGTGAATTCCACGATGACCTTTTGGCAAGCGACTCCTTGGATCGGGATGTTGTTCTCCAAGTTGTTCCACGAATCCTCGACCCCTTTCAATTGCCCATCTGAATCGACATTCGTTACATCGCCTGTGCATCCGCCTGCTTTCGTCACTGAGGCGAAGTAGCTGTTCGATTCTTCCGCCCCGTTTTGCGGCGGGGCGCTCACAAGAACGATTGAGGTAATGCCAAGGTCAAACGCTTGGCCTTCGGGAACGCAGAACGTCCACGACTTCGTCCAGACGGTCGAGTAGTACGTGCTATCGTCTACTCCGCTTGTGAACGGCCCAGTCGTTACCCCATTAAGGGAAAGCGCGGTTGTTGCATCGGGGGGCAAAGCCGTTGTCCCGTCGCACGCTTCGCAATCACACCCGCAGCAATCCGAAGGATCTTCCACGCACGCCGGATCGCCCGCCGAACCGAGGATTTTAATTTCCCGCGATTCCACGGTGATGCCCGTCATAATCTCCACGCTTCGAGGCACTTCCGTATCGTTCAGAACCGGCGTTGCTACCAGCGGGTCGCCAGACAATTCCACGCTCAGCCATTTCTTGATCGGGCACACCTTCGAGACAACGTCGAATGTCGTGTACCCGGTGGCGTCTTCGGTCGGCGGGATGATTGCGGCAGACCATTTCGTCGGGTCGGTCGCGTCCCGCTTCATCCGGATCGGCTTCACCGCTTTGATTTCGGTCGCCGGGCCGGTCGTCGTGGCCCCGGTGTATTCGGTCGCCGTGTTGCCGGCCTCGATGGCCGTTCCAATCGGCTGACTTACCAGCACGCACGCCCGTTTGATCCCGCTCGATCCCGTTTCCCGGTCGATGATCCGAACCGGCCCGCTCGCGGCGCTCACCAGGTTGCCCGTGGTGCTCGCCTGCGGGGTCGCGTACTCGTGCCCGGAATCGACGATATCCACGTCCACGACCGCGCACCCGCCCACGACCGCGCGACCGAGCTCGCCGTCGGCGATGGCATCCAGGAGGATCGCGAAGGGGATGTCGGTCCCGGTGGGAGTGTCGCCGTCCAGAGCGGGGCGGTCGGAAATGAGTAGGTAGTCATCCGTGAGCGATTCGAGCGTATCCGTCAGTTCGACGACATCGAATAAGCCGAGGTCCGCCCCGGTCATGTTGCGAACGGTGATGATATGAGCGGGAGTGAGACGCTCCGGTTTTGGGTCGACGGTCCCCTGCCCCTTCTGCTTCATCCGACGGAACCCGCGAGCCGCCTCAAGGATCGGATTCCACGTTCGCTCGGAACGCGGAACCGGTTGACCGGCGGAAACAGGGGCGAGGGGGTCAGCGGGCATTATTTGGCAGGCTCCAAAACGTAGTACGTTGTTCCCGAATGCTTCTCAGTCTTCGATACCTTCCAAGCACCCTTGAAATCGTCGTTGCCAAAGAACCTGCTCTCCGCGAGTCCTTTCGTCGGTGCTTTCACCATCACGACAACCTTCTCGGGGTGCCCGGTCATCTTCACGAGCATCGTTTCTTCGTCGATCACCTTATACACCTGCGGGACAAGGCCGAAAGTGTATGTGAAGGAACCGACGTCACCGACCGACAATTGAGCCCATGGCAGTTCCTTCAATTGCGGCATCGGCTTCAACTTCGCCAACTCCGCTTTCATCGCTGCGAGCTTCTTCTCTTCGTCTGCGATCTGCTTTTCCAGCATCGCAATTTTCGCGGCCAACTTCGGGTCCGGTTTCGGCTGAGCAACCAACGAGCCACAAGCCAAAACGACACAAGCGAGGGACAAAATTCGGAGCATAAAACCGCCTCGGGAAGGATGGGACCTTCTAGCGGTTATACTCCAATTTCCAATTGGGCAAAGTTGGTAAACCTGTAAACCCGCTCGCAATAGGCCGCGAAGGGGGTTCGGACGCGATACCCGGCGTCAAACCCTTCCTTATATCCGACCCACAGGTAGTCCCACCCGTACTTGCGTGCAACGGTCAAATCAGCGCTGATTCGCAAGCTCTCTTGGTTTGGCTCCGCGCTGAATTTGTGGGAGAGGGACCAACCATCGTTTGAAGTGTACCGGGCATCGCATCCGAGATAGAGAACTTCGCCTTCCTGGAAGTTCTTCCATGCCGCGTTGTTCACGGTTCCCGTGAGCCGGAACAGCGTGTTGAAGTAGTTGAGCGAGACGAACGCGCGACGGGCCTCGATCGTGAATTCAGCCTGAGCCGTCACGATGTCAACGCCTTCCACACCCTCTTTCGTCACGTTGATCGCTTGTTTGAAATTCGGCGCTGCCCCACCGCCTACAACGGTACTTGATGTCGTGCTCCGGGATTGCTGAATGTGCGTCGTGCCGCCCGAAGTCTGGAACGAGTAACTAACTGGGAGCGGCGCATCCGGGTCCAGAGTTTCCGGCGGGAGCGGTTCTTCTCCGAGAACCTCGTTTGGCGAGATCACGGCATAGGTAACATCGACGTCCCAATACTGATTTCCGCCACGTGGTTCGACGTTGACCGCACTTCGGTACAGCCCCCAATAACTTCGCGGCGTGTCGAGGATCGCAGCATTGCGGATCACCGTCGAATCGGTCGAACCCATGGCGATGTACTTGACCGTGAACGTGCGATCGTCGCGAGATTCTTGAATCCCACGGGATGAAACAAGTTCCCACAACGAGACGCTCATTTTGTGATTCCCAAGGCCGCGGCGATGCGATTCTGAATCACGATGACTTCGTCCGCCTTTTCGTTGGCCTTCTTGAGTTCCCTCACAACCGGGTTGCCGTTGCCGCCGAACTGTTGCCCAGCGTCAGCGACCCGGAACGAGCCTTTTGCGGCTGCGATCAGCGGAAGCATTCCGCCGCTCGTGCTCTCGCCGGTGAACACCCCCGCCGCATCAAGTTTTTTGGGCGCTTCGGCAATCTTCTTTTGAATCGCCTTCAGTTCCATTTCCGCTTTTTTGCGATCAGCCTCAAGCCTGGGGTTGTCGCCGAGTCCCTTCAATTCGTCTACGGTTTGATTCGCGCCAAAGCCGCCAACCGCCAAACCAAGGATGATCCCTGCCGCCTTTCCTTTTGGCCCAAGCAAAGAACCAATTGCCGAGCCTTTTTGGGCACCCATTAAGGCACCCAACGCGATCAGCTTCGTGCGATTATCTTCCACGAACTGAGCGAACGCCTTGCCCATATCAACAAGCATCCCCAGCCAAATAACCTTGATGCCTGCCGCCATGATCTTGAATGCAAGTTCCAGTTGGCCTTTTTTGACCGCTTCGATGATGCCGCCCCACATTTCCCCGAACGTCGCCCCGGCATTCACGAACGCTTGAGACAACGAGGCTATCGCTTGTTTCCCAGAATCAGTGCCGGCAAGCAGGTAGGCGAACACGCCGATGATCGTGAGCTTGAATATGCCGAGACTCGAAACCGCCTTAAGCACGATCCCACCAATAGCGAGCAGCCCCGGCCCAACGACAGCTAAAGCACTACCAACCCCCAACAATGCACCCGCGACGAGAACAGCCGTCATCACCGCGCCGCGGTTCACCCGAACGAATTCGCCCACGCTCTTGATGATCGGGAAGAGCGTTTGCAAGAGTGGCAGCATCGCCCCTTGAAGCGATATGATCGACTTCCGCCATTCCTGGTTTGCCTGAACGGAGGCCTTGATCTCGTTCGGATCCATCAACGGCGCGGAGTCCATCAACGCTTTGAACCGGCCCGGATTCTTCAACACATCATCAAGGCTTACCCCGGCAACGTCCGCGGCGTACTTCAATCGCTGCATCTGCTCAACGCCGAATCCCAACTCTTCGGCCATCTTCGAGATCTCTTCCGCCCGATCCACGCCCCCCTTGAATAGCCCGGCCAGCGGCGCGGCAAGTGCGGCCCCGGCGCCCAACGCCCCGACGCCCGCCATCTTCAACCCGCCCGCGAACGCCATCACGCGAGCCTTCAACCCGGCGAGCGTCTTAGTCAAACTATCTTTCGCCGAGATCTCCACGAACGCGCCGCCGGCCCGGATGTCCCCGGCCTTGCTGCCCCCGCCCGCACTCGCTCCACCTGCCATCGGCATCGGTCAACCCCTCACGACTTTACCGAACAAAGCCAGTTCCAACCCGGCCCAGAACCGCCGCTTCTCGCTCGCCGCTTTCGCCGCCATTACTGAGGCCGGCAACGGCGGCTTGTACGGGTTCACTTCGGCGGGGTTGATCTGCTCACCGGAGAACCGGCTCACGATCTGCCCCATGTGCCACGCGGCCAACTCGCCTTCGAACCGCTGCCGTTCGCGAGCCATCCACCGAAGTTCTCGCAGGCTCAACTCGCCGGGGTCGATTCCGATGATGCCAGCGGCGCGGTAGCATTCTTCGAGAATGTCAACGCATCCATCATCTGTTCCGGCGTCATCGCGTTCACTGCTTGGATCGCCCGGGAAATCGTCGGCTCCAATGCAGTCAGCAGTTCCGCCCCCTTGTTCCTCAAAGCCTGGATCAGGGGGCGCGTCCGGCTCGGGGAGAAATCCTGCAACGCCTGCATGAAGGCATCCACTGCGGCTTCGAAGGCGTCGCCCGCGAGCGATTCGCCGAACTCGGTATCTGTCACGCTCGCCGCTTCCGCCTGATTCTGAACCATCAAGAAGAGCACATCCGCAAACGTGATGACGTCGCCGGTCACTTCCTTGAGCAACCGGCATTCGTCGTTGAGCAGGTGCCCGAGGTGAATCTCGGTGCGGTCCTTCACCCGTTTCATCACGGGTACGGTGAAGGCGATCACCCACTCCCGGCCCTTCGAATCGCAGAACGTCGCCACGGTTTATTTCCTCACAGAGTTTGCGAACAACCCCTGGAACTTCGGCGATTCCTTGACGAGGGCCGGACGCATGAACGGGTTGCCAGCGTACGTCGCCTGGCGTGTCTTCTTTCCGCGGGTCAACATTACCCGGCCACCCTTTTCGAGCAGCGTTGGCACCTTGTAGCCCGACTTCGATCCCTTGAATTCGAGTGGTCCGACGACGACCGATTTCGTTTCCGGGACGTATGCGAAGAAGATCAGTTCCTTGAGCGGCGACACGGAACGCGCCTTTGTGACGCCGGTTTTCTTGTTCGTGAACGACCGCTGATATCCGATCCCGCCGCCCCGGTGAACTTTCGGCGGTTGACCAGGTGCGGCCGATTTCTTCGCATACCGAAGAGACGACCGCGACGAGGTCCGAACGAACGCCCCGGCTTTCGAGAGCGCCCGCTGAGTGGCCTTGTCGGTCAACGAAGCAACGAGCGAGGTGTCGAAAAACGCCCCTCGCTCGCCTTGAATTGTCACGTTCAACGGTGCGACGGATGCCATTACGACCCCGGATCGGTAGCAGTAATCGAACTGCCGCTGCCCATCACGACGTATTGCGGAAGCCGATTCGTGTTGAAGCCCGGCTTGAATTCGTAATTCTTGTAGAGGATGTTCCCGATTGCCTGGTCCTGGCCGGTATCGGACACATGGAAATAGGCACGCACGCCGCGAGAGCCTTCGGTCGTGATCGGGCCATCAAGGATGAGCAAGTCGAGCATTGCGGCCGAGCACGCAGCGTTATCAATTGCCACATACCCCGCATCGGCGTCATCGCAGCGAGCGGTCATGGTCACTTGAATATCCATCTGCGTTGGGTGGAACAGTTTCGCGCGACTGGCTCGCGTCGATGCGTCTCCGAAGTCCCATGGCTTGGATACGTTCACATCGCGGATGATGGTTTGCGCCGTCCAAGTCGGCGTTCCATCGGTGCCGGTGTTGCGATAGACGACGGCCTTGATTGCCGGTTTTACTGCGGAAGTCGCGGCCATGTCATGCCCCCATTGTTTCGCGGAACTCGAAAGTTACATCCGACTTGAACAGCTTGTTTTGAACGAGTTGCGCCTCATCGTAGACGTCAACGTCATTCGCATAGGTCAACAACCGTCGTTCGTTGCTATCACCGAATGTCAGCATCTGCCGAACGAAATCGCAACGGTCACTCACCTTTTGCTGGACGAACAAAACCCGCGCGTCGATCCATTCTTTCGTCGGGTCGCCGGGGCTGTTGAACTTCTCAACGACCGTCACTTGAACCCCGTAAACCCATTCATCCTCGGCGCGGTCGGCGGGGTTGTTGAGGTAGCTCAACGGCATCACGAACACTTTGCGGCCGGTGATCGAATCGACATTCACCGGGCCGATGTACTCGCGTGAAACCGTCGCATCGCCGGGAGCATCAAGCCCGGATTCGATCCATTCGCGGATCTCTTCGCAAATGTTGATGATCTCGGCGGCCATCAACTCACCTTCTTCATGTGGATCCGCCAACGCGTGTGAGCCGGATCGCTCCATCGCCAAGCCGGTTCCCCGGTGTTCGGCGTGACGATCTCGAATACCGTCGTTGTGCCGTCGATCACTTCGGTAATCCGGTCGCCGAGGGCCGGTTCGCCGTACGTCAAATCTGCGGATTCAACGAGATAATCCCGGTCGCCGAATTCGATCTTCGCCGTGCCGTCGAGCGTGCTCGAAAACACCGTGCGACCTGGAACGGCGGTAAGGGTCAACGCCGTCTCGCCAACTCGCGAGTACGTCACGCTCACACCGGCCGCAGCTTGCAAACCAGTGCTCATAAACGCCCGCGCCTTGGCGAACAAGTTGCTCACGAAAGTCCCTTCACCACTTCCAGCCACAGGTCGGCTTGCTGGAAGACTTCGGCGGAATCAGGCAAGCCGGCCACGCCCGCGAGCAACGCCGCGGCTTCGTCGCCCGTGGCGTTCTTGAGCAGAGACCGCACGGCACCGGCTCGCAGGGTAACGAGTTGCCCCTTGCCGGGTTCGCGGGTTGCCAGTTGCTTTTTCAGTTGATCCAACACGGTGAATCTCAGTTGGTTCAAGAATGCCCCGGTGAACCACTCACCGGGGCCGGTTGTTGTTACTGCTTACCGAGGCGAGCGGTGAACCGGTCGATCACGACGCGACCCGTGGCTGTGCCGCTGGTCTTTTCGAGGTGAGCGAGCAAGCCGAGCGGGCCGGTCGCCGCCGTGAGTACGAACGTGGTCGCGCTGAGGACACGGACGCCGTCGATGTACAGCTTGACGCTGGTTTTATCGCGGGCATCGATCATGAGGTGGATTCGGTTGGCAACCGCGCTGCCTTCCGTCGCGTTGACGGTGGTATCGGTCGCAGCCACTTCGGTCGTGCCGTCGTCCGATTCCGCGAAGATGTCGAGAGCACCGCCGTCGATGTGGAAGAACACGGATTCCGTGATTGCGTCCGCGTCGGTCGTGCTGGTGCCGTTAGCTAGGCCGATGTTGAAGTCCACCGCCGAAGTCGAACCGTTCGACGGAATGCGGATTTCGGCTTCGACGATCGGGTTCGCGTCGACCGAGAACCGATCCACACTCAACAGGTCGATACACTGCGCTTCGTTGGTCGCCGTGAGTTCGATGCTGCTGGCACCGCCGAGAATCTTCGGGAAGCCGAACGCGCCGACAGCTTGCGTCCCGGTGGGCACCGAGAGAAGCGGGCTGGTTTGCATGTCGATGTCGTAGGCGGGATCGACATTGATGTTCACGACGCATGTCGTGTCGGCACTTGCACAATCGCCGACGATGCGACCGAGGTAGAAGTCGCGGTCGTTGACCTTGCGAAACGTCACGGCGGCTGCCGAGTGGTCCCAATAGGCACGCTGCCCATCGAGCAGCACGACCGATGCTGTTTTCGTGAACGTGAACTGGCCGGAAGTGGTGAGGCTGATCCGGTCGGCGGCCGATGCGCCTAGGGTGGCCTGATAGACACCAGCGCGGCCGTCCGGCATCTGCCGAACATCGCCCGGCGAAACGGCGGCTTCGGCGGTTTGGCGAACATCGTCGCGGCCGCGAATGTAGCTTGCATCCATGATTTCATCTCCAAGGCCCGCGCCGGTTGCCTGAACTCAGGGCCGGTGCTCTCGCATTTTTCGCGGGACGGTTAAGGGGTCAGTTACTTTCGCTTCACAGTCGGCGTAGCCGGCGGTTCGGCGGAGGTTTTCAGGGGCGTTTGCAGTTCGGCCACGGTCACTGAGGCAGTCGCAGCAAGGTCGATCTTTTCGACCCGTTGTTGGCGGTAGAGCATTTCCAGCGAGCCGGCCGGGATCTTCTCTTCCGGGACGACGTCGTCGGTCTTGTACTCCACGCCATCGACCACGATGTTCTCGCGAAACTTGATGTTCATCGATCCAACTCCAATTTGAAAGTTGCGGGAGCCGGATTCGAACCGGCGTTGTAACGGCTTATGAGACCGTGCTGGTACCAAACTCCAGTCCATCCCGCACCAATGCCCCAAGGCGTTACCCTTGGGGCGAATCATCTATCAACCGGTGATCTTCTCCATGCCCTTCCAGTCGAGCACGCACACGCCGATCGAATGGCTCACATCCCACCAGGTGCCGAACTTGCCGCGGTCGAGTTGCCCGCTGCGGACGCGAGGAGCGCGCTGACCGCGGAGGTAGCCGACTTCCAGGGCCGGGGCCGTCGAGGAAGCGACGTACCAGGTCGAAGTCGAACCGCTGTAGGCGGTCTTCGTGCTCGGGTGGATCACGCCGTTTTCGAGTCGCTTCTCGGCGACGAGCGTGAGATTCCAGTCGCGGAGACTGTTCTTGTTACCGAGGGTCGCGTTTTCCCCGGTGATGAACAAGTCGCTGCCGAGCAGGTTGGAAGCCGTTTCCCGCAGCGTCGGCGGCACGATCAAGTGCGACGGATCAACGTCGATGTTGACACCGTTCTCGCGGATCACGGACATCCGGGCGAGTGCCGTGCCCAGCGTGCTACGGCTGAGGGCCGACGAGGTGATCAGGTTGGCGTCGGTGGCGTTGAACAACGCCCGGCCGGTGCTCGCGAGCGTCGGGTTCGCGTAGATCGTCGCATAGACGAGGTCCGGGCGAAGGCGAGCCGCGGCAAGGCCGAACTCGGTCGGCTTCGTGGCGAGTGCCCCGAGGTTGTCGTTGAGGAACGCAATCTCGTCGATCTGGAACTGTTTCGCGAACCGCTTCACCTTGAAGGTTTCGGCGGTGTCCGAAATGCTCGAATGATCGGCTTCACCGTCTTCGGGAAGTTCTTCGAGCGAATCGCCCTTGAGAACCCGCACGCGTTCGGCGGTGAGGTAGTTCGGGACTTCGCTCTCGCGCACCCAACCGCGGGTCGTGTCGGTCGATTCGAGGTACGTGCTGAGCAGAATCGCGTTCACGCTCGTGGTCATCGAGTTCGTGAGCGAGCCGGACGAGAACGCGGCTTGGAGCATTTCGTCGCGGTCGTGCGGGACCATGCGACCGCTGGCCCGGAGTGATTCGCGAGCGAGGTCGATGGCCGACATCTTCGCGAACCGGTGAGCGTGCTCCATGAACTTGTTGCGCTCGGCATCGTTGATGCCCGCACGGAGCCACGACGGGATACCGATTTCAACAGCGTGCGGCGTGTTGTACGCCTTGCTATCGAGTTGCCCGCCGGCGCGGAGCAGGATCGCGCCTTGGAGAGCCTGCATACTCACTTGGGTGTTTTTGACGATCACGTTGGGAGCCTCCGCACGCTTGGCACGCAGGATCCGCAGTTCGGTTTCCCGTGCGTCCCACTTGTGCTTGTTCGCGTGTTCTTCGGCGGTGGCGACGAGGTGCCCAACCGCGATTTTGGGATTGCCACAGCGGGCGATCACCTTAGCAACACCGAGTTGCCGGGACGTTTCGGCGAGTTGAGCTTTGAGCTTGACCGGGTCGGCCGCGGCGTTCACCGGCGGATCCTCTTCCTCTTCGGTTTCGGTGGCCGGGACTTCGGTTTCCAGTTCCGCTTCGGTGGCGGCTTCGAGTTCCGCTTCGGTTTCTTCCTCTTCATCCATCATCCCGCCATCGGCGGCAAAGAGGGACTTGAGGGCCGTCTTCTGTGCGGCGGTGAGAGAAGCGGCATCGTAGCCCTTCGCCGCCAGCCATTCGTTCCATTTCATCGCGATCCCCCTATGATTGGCGACCATGGACGACGTCTTGCGATCAGCGCCCAGGACAACGAAACTCACTTCCCGCAGCACAACGCCGCGAGCAATTTGAATCGGCCCGATGTACTCGCGGCCGTTGACTTGCACCTTGACGCCCGGCTTCACCTCGTCCACGGTCGCCGGGTCGCCACCGATACTCGCCTGCCACTTAAAACCGGCGTCGGCCTTTTTCAGCACGAGCCGGGCGGCGTCTTCTTCTTCGTCGGTTGGCGTGAAGTATCCGCTCACCATCAACGGCGGGACACCGGGCGAATCGAAGCCGATTTGCTCGATCTGGCCGACGATGTTCGAGCCGGTTGGCGAATGATCGAGCAGCGCCGGGAGTGCCTGTTGTTCGAAGTTCACGGTCGAACAATCGACCACGACCGGCAAACCCCAGCCGACGTTCATCGGTTCGCCGGTGTATGCCGTGAGCGTGAAGCGGCGCTTGCCGTCGCCGCCATCTTCGGCGGCCCGGATCGATACCGGCACGGTGGCGAGAAGGCGTTTACGCATTGGCGAAAGCCTCCTCAGCGGTGGCAGGGGCGGCGTCCGGAATCGTGGGGAGGATGTCGGCCTGCGTCATCCCGAGGGATCGAGCGAGGGCGATTTCCTTTGCTCGTTGCGTCAACACTTCTTCCCAATCGAGCCCGTCTTCGGCGCAGACGATCGCGAGGTTCGACCATCCGCCGTTCATCGCCACGGTGCGGGCGTTTGCTTCCTTGAGTGGATCGATCGCCGCCCACCCGTCGAAGAACCAATCCCAAACCCATTCAGACAGCGGCGGGAGTGCGGCGGGGATCTCGCCGGCGAGCGCGGCCTCTTGAACCCACGCAAGGAACACGGGATCGATCACGCGAGCACGCAACCGGGAGCGGTCAACTTCGATGCCGCGGTGGTAGCCTTGATGGTCAAGCCGACCGGACGAGTAGTTGTAGCCACTCGAATTGCCAGCGATGACGTTGAACGGCATGTTGATCGTGCGACCAATTTCGTTCAGCAGTTCGTTCTTGAAATCCTTATACGTCCCGGTCGGTTGCTCCGGCTTGAACTGGCTCGCTTCCCAACCAGGCGGGAGCGTGAGCAGCGTGCCGCGAGCCATCGGGATTTTGTCGAACGTCGATTCGTCGTTCGCCTCGCCACTCTCAGGCGACAACGTCGATTTCATCACGCCGGCCAACATTGCCGCGGTCTCGGCGGCCGTCAGTGTGGCGAGCGTGTACCGGCGAAGCTGCGCGAACAACGGCAACGCGGCCTGCATTTCCGGGATGCCGCGGTGTTGTCCGATCCGACCAGGGCGATACCAGTGGATCACCTGCTCAGCGGGAATCTCGGTCGTGTCCCACGTGACGAACGGGGTCACGCCGCCCGGATGCTGTTTCAGGAACGTGTACGATTCCACGTTGCCGCGGTCGTCATACCGAACGCCGTCGGTGTACAGCGGGTCGAACCCGAAATCCCAAGGGTCGGTACATTGATCCGCTTCGTACAACCGCAAATCAAGCGTGACTTTCGTCAACCCGGATTCGGGTAGCCGGTCGTTCGTGATCATCACCGCGAAATCTTCGCCGTCGCGGAGTGCGGCCTTTTCCATCAATCGGAGCTTTTCGGCGTAGTCGATCGCCCGGGCCCAACGTGCGAAGGCCCGCTCGATCTGCTTTGCCTTGCTGCGCGTCGGGTCGTTCGGAATCTGCAATTGCAGTCGCGGACCGGTGCCGACGAGGTCGGACGCCCGTGTTTCCACCGCGCCGCGGTAGTAGCTGTTGTTGTCGGCTTCGTACCGGGATCGCTCGCGGAGAATCGCCCGCGTGCCCGAATCCATCCCGGCGTTCGCGGAATAGTTGTCGGTGTTCGCCCAGTGGTTCGCGTTCTCGTCGGTGGTCTGTGCGGCATCGTACGCACCCTTCACCCGGCGAGACTTGCCGGGCGCGATCCACGAACGAATGCGGCTGAGGATACCCATGGTCACACTGCCCCCGGCGGTGTGACTTTGCCCATCCGCGTAGCTCGCCAGCCCGACTTCGGGCCGCCGCCAGCGTTCGTGCCAGCAACCGCAGCGGCGGCCTTTTGGTGTTGAAGGGCGGTGATTTGATCCGGGATCGAATGAGCGGAGACGGTCGTCCCGTCCACGGTCGCAGATTGCGGGGCCGTGGCAGCTTCGGCGATGGTATCGGGCGTGAGCGAATCGGGCATGATGAAAGCATCATGGCGACAGCAAACGCTATGAGAAGTGGGTCAGCTTGCAGTTTGGCTAGGAACATTGCTACCTGTAGCAGGCATGCTACCGCTAGCAATTCTTTCAGTCGTTCGGCACGACCAGCCGCAGTTCGGACACCGTTTGTACCGCACGACGAGACCCTTGGCAGGTCGCAGGGTGTTGATTGTGTACAAGCGGGCGGAACAGTTGCCGCACGTGATCCCGTTCGTGAGTAGTTTGGGTTCAGTCACCGTTTCCCCCCGTGTTTTTGGGCATACTGTTCCGAGAATTTGAGCTTCGGCTTCGCGGGTTGCTGTGTCGATGGAACCGCCGTCGAACTCGCGAACGTGATCCCTTCCACGCTCGCAGCCACCGCGCAACCAATCAAGCAGTCCCACAAGTGATTGTCCGGCCGGTGCGGTCGCTGTGTCCATTTGTCGAACGTTGACCCTCGCAAGGTCTTCGGAATCGATGTTTCCGACCAGCAATGTTCCGAAATCATTTCATGCTCGTATGGGTTCTTGCCGTAGAACCTCATCGCGCCCCGCGGACCGATCGGCGTCGTTAACCGCTCGAATACGAAACTCTTCCACGCGTCTGGATCGAATTGTACCATGCGCCCACGGCCCGACTCGCTGACGGTCAACCGCCAGTGGAACCCGCTCTTTTCCCCCGGTCGTGGTCGCCATTCCGCCACGCCACGAGCCGTTTCGCTCCGGCCAACACCCTTGCTCGGGAATACCTTGAATTCCGTTGACCGGATGAATTGGTACACCGTCGACGGTTGCCAGCCGGAGTCGATGAGGCACCGATCGACCGGCATCATTTCCCCGGTGTCCTGCCGCGGGTACCGGCGGCCGAGGATCGACGCCGTGAGTTCTTCGAGACCCTTGTACAGAGCCTGTTCCAACGAGAACCCCGGGTACGCATCGAGCAACCCCGGCCGCATGTCGTCAGCCGCGAAGTTCGTTCGGTTCTGCCGCGGCCACGCGCCGTAATCGATCACGGACCCGCCGAAAGTTTGATCCCAATCGCAAACCGCCCACCACATCCCACGGCCGAACCCGCCGCCCATGTCGATGAACGCCGTGAGCGTTGTCGCTTCCTTCCGCACGATCCCGCGTTCCAAGCCCGTGAGCCGTTTCGTCAGTTCGACGCGTTCCAACTCTTTCGCCCCCGGCTCAATCCCCGCTTGTTCCGGTTCATTCTGATACTCCGCAAGGAACCCTTTCGGTGAATCGTAGTAGAGATTCATGGCCGATTGGATCGCTGACACTTCGCCGGCCTTGAACCGAGATTCCCAACTTACCTTCGCGCCGGCGTCGGCCTGTGCTCGGTTCGCAAGGTAGTGTTCGTTTGCCCGCTTCCCCTCGTCGCCACTCCGCAAACTCTCCCGGCGGATCTCGGCGTACCCGTCCCACCAGTCCATGTCGGTGGGGAACGATTCGAGCATCTTCGTTCGCAAGCCCTGCCAATCCGGGTGCTTCTCGTGAGATAGAAACCGGTCGGATAGGTCACCGGGGTAGATCACGGTGCAAAGCTGGACCGCGGCGATCGACACCTCCGGACCCGCCAGGCCGATGATGTCGTCGCCGATCACCGCCTCGCGGTCGGTCGTCTGTGTCGGGCTCTTCGCGCTCGCTCGCGTCTGTGCATCGTCGATCAGCACAAGGTCCGGACGAAGGATCTCGCCCAGCGGACCGACAACCGACAGCCCCCGAATCGCCCCCTCGATGCCGGCCACGCGGATCACCGCCCCGCTCGCCTTGCTCCCCTTGATCATCGGCAGAATGATCCCGTCGTTGGTCCACTCAATCCGCGTCGGTTCGCCCTGCGAGGTTTGTCCCTTCGCCCGGTGATTGATTCGCTCTAGCTTGCGGATCGGGTAGCACACCTCGGGGAAGTCTTCGAGAAGCAGGTCGTTCGTTTCGAGTTCCTTTTGAACCTTCTTGAGCGAGTTCGTCGCGAGCGGATCATTTGCACTCACGAGCAACACGAACCGACGGAACCCGTACAGCACCGCCCAAAGCAACGCGCACTCGGCGACCGTCGTCTTCCCGGACCCGCGAGGCATCGCCAGGGTGAACCGGCCGCCGTTGAGTACGCACCGTTCCATCCGCTCGATTGCTACTTTGTGAGCATCCGAGAACGGCCACGGGAACCGAGCGGGGAAATACGTGAGGCAGAACTGTAGAAGCGATTTCCCGGCGGCGCTGCGTCGGCGAGTGTTCCGGATCTTCGGCGGTTTGCCGATATCGCGGCCTTCGGCGGATCGCTCTCTCGCGAGCTTCGCCTGCGATTCGCGGTAAGCGTCGTAACCAGGTAACTCGGATGTTTTCTTCGCCATGCAATTCCAGCTTATGTTTACTTTGATCACAAACTAAGTTGGTTAGCAAAACCGGCCATTCCGTGTGCGTCCTTC
>Ga0181343_1000316_pt1 | contig 22445 bp, 26 predicted proteins | sample Su13VDMLBSD_FD_130110 | JGI IMG/M metagenome (GOLD analysis project Ga0181343, IMG submission 130110) | Freshwater viral communities from Lake Michigan, USA - Su13.VD.MLB.S.D | ecosystem: Environmental > Aquatic > Freshwater > Lake | place: USA: Michigan | collected 2013-07-15
AAAAAGTAATGAAAAAGAAAAAGTGATTTCTAAAAAACTTCACTTTGTTTGGATTGGTGACGAGTCCAAACGCCCAGATCATTGCATTGACACTTGGAAAACCTTGAATCCTAACTACGAGGTTAGGATTTGGGGCAATGATGATCTAAAAAGTCATAAGTGGTTTAACGCCAAACATATTCAAGACATGGCTCGCAAAGAGCTTTGTGGCGTTGCTGACCTGATGCGCTATGAAATCCTTTACAACGAAGGCGGGATTACGCTAGACGCTGATTCTGTCTGTATTGCTCCGTTAGAGGATTGGTTACTAAAGCCTGATGCTTTCGCGCATTGGGAGCAAGAGACTCGTAGACCTGGGCTGATTAACGTCAGCGTCATGGCATCTACGCCTCAAAATCCATTTTTCGGTGAGTGTATTGAGCGACTAAGATTGAAAGAATCCGTCACTAAATATAGGGCTTGGGAAGAAACAGGCCCGATGCACATCACCGAGGTCTATCACCAGACCGAGTACCCATTAACCGTTTACCCTTCGCACTATTTCACTAGAGATCACTTCTCAGGATACAGATACGAAGGCAACGGACATTGTTTCGCTACTCAATTCTGGGGAAGCACTAACGGCTATGAAAGGGCTGAAAAATGGAAAGCGTAATTGAAGAACGTGATGGTTGGTGGTGGCCTAAAGACGATATTGAGGCTTGGAAGTGGATTCCTATCGAAATCGCTGCCATTCCTGATCTCGTTAAGTGGGTTCCTGAACGCAATCTAGTCATTCATGCTGGTGGCAATTGTGGTGTCTGGTCAAAGATTTACTCTCCACTTTTCAAAGAAGTCGTGACTTTCGAGCCAAACGACATTAACTTTGAGTGCTTTAAGCGAAACGTAAACGAAGCAAACGTCACGATCTACAAGGCTGGACTGTCTGATAAAGAAGGTTTCTGTAAGTCTGTTGATGGTGACGGAGATAAGAACTACGGAGCCTTGCAGATTGAGGAAGCTGACGAAGGCATCCCGATGATGACCATTGACAGCTTGAACTTAAACCCTGACCTTATCCAGTTGGATGTAGAAGGCTTTGAGGAAAACGCTATTCGTGGCGCTCGTAATACGATTATGAGAAGCCGCCCAATCATCATTATTGAGCAGAAGAAACTAGCCAAAAACGGCATGAATGACGCTGAAATCGCTATAATGATTCAACGGATGGGCTACTTTTTCGCTGAGCGAGTGTGGTCTGACAACGTATTTATTCCTGTTGAGAAACTAGCATGAAGCGCGGAAACGAATCATTTTCTGGTTACAACAAACCAAAACGCACTCCAAACCACCCAACCAAGAGCCATGCGGTTCTAGCAAAAAGTGGTGACGAGGTGAAATTGATTCGTTTCGGTCAGCAGGGTGTCAAAGGCAGTCCAGACGGCTCTAAGCGCAACGAAGCGTTTAAAGCCCGTCATGCTGAAAACATCGCCAAAGGCAAGATGAGTGCTGCTTACTGGGCGAACAAGGTTAAGTGGTGAAACTATGGACAACGAGTACCTAAAACGAATCTATGGCTTGCTAGAGTCAGGTGCGACTTTAGGTACTGGTGCTGTCTCAGGCTTGGTTGGTATGCCTTACGGCCTATATAAAGGCGTTACAAGCGGTGCTTACGGTACGCCTGAAGCTCCAAGGATTGCAGCACGAGAAGCGCAGCAGTTCATGGAGCGCAACACTTACCAACCAAGAACGGCTCAAGGACAGGCAAATTTACAACAATTGGCTGGTTTGCTTGAGGCATCTAAATTGCCGCCTGTAATGCCTGAAGCCTCATTATTGGCTGCTATTCCAAAACAAGCGTATGCGGCACAGGCTGAACGCGCTGGCATGGCGGCTGAAAAAGCCATTGCTCCTGTTGTTACTCGAACTATGGAGCGTGGTGGCTTGCCTGCTCAGTTATTGGGTGACTTGAGCCAAGGTTCTATCAGGCCAATGGATGTTTGGCATGGTTCACCACATGGCCCGTTTGAGAAGTTTGACCCAACTAAAGCTAGAACTGGCGAAGGTAACGCAACATTTGGCGAAGGTGCTTATTTAGCTCAAGCTCGTGGCACAGGTGAGACATATAGAAATTCATTAAGCGATTTTGATATTTATGTTGATGGAAAGCCATTCAATCCAGATGAAATTTCTCACATGGCTGCAATGAGCGTATATCAAGCTGGAGACAATAAATCAAAAGCTATTGATACACTAAAAGAAGCAGTAAAAGATTTAAGTTCTAGAAATACAAAATGGGCTAATGATTTAGCATCTCAAAAACAGCAAGAAATTGATTATTTGAGCAAGGTAAAAGACTTGCCAAAATATGAGGAATCTTCAAAAGGCTATATTTATAAAGTTGATTTGCCTGATGAGTCAATTGCCAAGATGCTTGATTACGATAAACCTTTGAGCCAACAAGCGCCAGAAGTTCAGGCAGCATTGGCAGACATTGGTATAACCGTAGACAAGAAGAAACTTGGTGAATTTCATGATGCTTTGCTTGATGCTTTAGAAAATCCAAGCTCAACAACAACTGTTGATAAACTTCCAAAAGCTCCTAGAGATTGGACAGGTGAGCAAATATTGAAAATGATTGAACGCAATCCATCTCAATATTTTCCTAAAGTTATGGAAGGTAAGGAACTTACTGGCGCAATGATTAACCCTAGAGCTGGCGTTAGTGATTTGCTTGCTCAGAAGGGTATACCTGGCGTTCGATACCTAGATCAAATGAGCCGTGATGCTGGTGAAGGCACATCAAATTTTGTTGTGTTTCCAAAGTATCAAGAAACTCTAAAGATCAAAGAGATCAATGACAAACCTTATGAACAATGGTTTCCTAAGACAAATCTGCTAGACTAACCACATATCAACAACACCAACAAGCCTTTAAGGAATTGGTACTAAAAAATGAATAAATTAGAAAAGGGAAATTCCCAGAATCTAACTAACCGAGGTCGAGGAAGACCAAAGGGCGCAATCAATAAAACAACGATTGAGTTCCGAGAAACAATCCAAAAGCTATTGGATAAGAACACAGATAACGTTTCTATCTGGTTAGAAGACATTGCCAATGGCGACCCGCTAACAGACCGCAAGCCAGACCCTTACAAGGCTTTAGATATGCTGACTAAGCTGGCTGAGTATGCAGCTCCGAAGTTGGCTAGAACCGAACACGTTGGTAATAATGACACGCCTGTTGAGCTAAAGATCACATGGGCGAAATAGTCATCCCTTATTCGCCAAGAGATCAACAGTTACAAATTCACGACCTGATAGACGAAAAGCGTTTTACTGTCGTGGTGGCTCATCGAAGGATGGGAAAGACTGTCTCGGCGATCAATCATCTCATCAAGGCGGCAATCCTGAACACTAAGGAAGCGCCTAGATACGCTTACATTGCTCCTACCTATGGGCAGGCCAAGAGGGTGGCTTGGGATTACTTGGTTAAGTACGTCAAACCTTTGGGTGGGACTGAAAACATCTCAGAATTGAGAGTTGACTTCTTGGGTAGAAGGATTCAGCTATACGGCTCAGACAATCCTGAGAGCCTTCGTGGTCAATACTTTGATGGTGTGATTCTTGATGAAATCGGAGACCAAAACCCAAAAATCTGGACTGATATTGTCCGACCAGCCCTTGCAGACCGCCTTGGCTGGTGCTTATTTATTGGCACTCCAAAAGGCCACAACCACTTTAAAGAACTCCGAGACAGAGCAGAAACCGAAGCCGATTGGGGTTTGCTTGAGTTCAAAGCATCGCAAACTAAAGTAATTGCCGAGTCTGAACTTAACGCTGCTCGCTCTGAAATGGGCGAAGACAAGTACCTACAAGAGTTTGAGTGTTCGTTTAACGCTGCGGTGGAAGGCTCTTATTACGGTCAGCTACTTAACGAGCTGGAAGCTAAGAACCACATTCAGGAGTTCCCAAGGGATGACCTTTGCAAGACCATCACGGCATGGGACTTAGGCATGGGTGACTCTACGGCTATCTGGGTGGCTCAGTTGATAGGCTCAGAGATCAGGCTCATTGACTATTACGAAAACAACGGTGTTGGGCTGGATGTTTACGTCAATTGGCTACGAGAAAACTCATGGGACAAAGCCGAGCATATCTTGCCGCATGACGTACAGGTAAGGGAATTGGGTACTGGTCGCAGCCGCCTTGAGATGCTTCAAGATGCAGGTTTAAACATCCAAATCGCCAAACGTATGGGTGTTGATGACGGTATTCAGGCAGTCCGCAGGATTCTGCCAAGGTGCTGGTTTAACGTGCCAAAGGTCAAGATTGGGCTAGATTGCCTGAGAAACTACCGCCGTGAGTACGATGAAAAACGCAAAATCTTCTATGACCGACCGCTGCATGATTGGTCTTCACACGCTTCTGACGCTTTCCGATACTTGGCTATCGGTCTAAACGAATCTACAACCTCATGGGATAAACCCCTAAACCAAAGAAAGAGCTGGATAGTCTGATGTTTATGATGAAACAAGGTGACCTCGCAGATCGCCGTAAGATTGACTTACTTGAAAAGCGCATCGAAATGCTTGAGAATTGTGTTAAAGAGCTACAATCAGAGCAACGCCCTAGGATGGGCAGGCCACCAAAGGTAAAAGATGAGCCAGCTACGGAATCGCAAGCAAGCTAAAGAAGCAGGATTAAATACCTACTTTACTGGCAAGCCATGCAAACGTGGCGGTATCGCAGAGCGCAGACTAAATGGAGACTGCCTTTGTGATGCTTGTGTGTCTTTTACTGCTGAATTAAAAGCTGCATGGTTTACTAAAAATAGGCATAAAAATAAAGCATGGAGTAATGCAAATCCTGAAAAGATGAAAGCATACAAATATGCCTATGCCGAAAAGAACAAAGAAGCACAAAAAAAACGAATAGATGTATGGAAGTCAAACAATAAAGAAAAAGTTGCTGCTTATTTCCATAAGCGTAGAGCCGCAAAAATAAATGCAAAGCCATGCTGGTATTCTGAATTTGACTCTTTTGTGATTCAAGAGGCTTTTAGGCTTGCAAAGCAAAGACAAGTGCTAACTAGCATAAAATGGCACGTAGATCACATGATTCCGTTACAAGCTAAGACAGCCAGCGGGTTTCATAGTGCTGACAACATTCAAGTCATTCCTGAGTTTCTTAACGTAAGAAAAGCAAACAGAATGACTTATACGGAGCGAAACGAATGGCTACAAACCCTGTGAGTGACGACAAACTCAAAGCAATTATTGAATCCGAAATTGACAACAGTATCGGATTTTTAGAAACTGAAACAACTCAGCAACGCGCCGAGGCAATTCAAGCCTATTTGCGTCAGCCATACGGGACAGAAATTGAGGGCAAATCCTCAATCGTTACTGGTGAAGTTGCAGAAGCCGTAGACGGTTCTCTGCCTTCTCTGGTTCGCATCTTCTCATCTAGTGATGAAGTAGTGCGATTTGACCCCCGTGGACCACAAGACGAAGCTGGCGCTAAACAAGCGACTGAGTACGTTAACTGGGTGTTCATGCGTGACAACGATGGCATCATCATCTTGCACGATTGGTTTAAAGACGCGCTTCTGCAAAAGGTCGGCGTAGTTAAAGCCTATTGGGAAGACAAGGAAGACGTTACTAAAGAAAAGTACCGCGACCTGTCTGATGACGAGCTGGCAATGCTTCTTTCTGACGAGACTATGGAAATAGTCGAGAAAGAGGTTGTCGAGAACGAAATGAAAGACCCCGCTGGCAACCCTGTGCTAGATCAAATGGGTCGCCCTGTGATGTATGCGTCTAACAGCGTCACAGTTAAAAAGAAAAAGAAATCTGGTCAAGTTGTTGTGGAAAACATCCCACCAGAGGAGTTCTTGATCTCCAAACGTGCCAAGCGTAGCCCTGCTGATTCGCCTTTCGTGGCGCATCGTCGCCTTATGACTCGCAGCGACTTGATCGCTATGGGCTTTGATAAGGACATTGTGGAAGGCTTGTCAACGTCAGATTCTTTGACCTTCTCGCCTGAATACTTAGCCCGTATGGGTGATGGTGAAAACCCAGATGATGCACAAAGCCTTGACGATTCAATGCAAACCATTGAAGTGTTTGAGTGCTATGTTCGTGCTGACATTGATGGCGACGGTATTGCTGAACTCCGTCAGGTGTTCTACGCATCCAACGAAATCCTGAGTGACGAAGAAACAGACTACGTTCCTTTCCACTCTATCTGCCCAATTCCAACGCCTCACAAGTTCTTTGGCGAGTCGATGGCAGATCGCACAATGGACATTCAGTTAATCAAGACTACGATCACTCGTCAAATCTTGGATAACTTGTATCTGACAAACAACGCTCGCGTTACTGCCGTTGACGGTCAAGTAAACCTTGATGACTTGCTTACTTCTACCGCTGGTGGCGTGGTTCGCGTTAAGTCTCCTGGCGCTGTGCAACAGTTGACTGTTCAATCAATGGCAGGTCAGGCTTTCCCAATGCTGTCTTACTTGGACTCAATCCAACAAAAGCGCACAGGTGTAACCGAAGCAAGCCAAGGTTTAGACCCTGCAATTCTGCAAAACGTCACAGCCGCAGCCGTTGCTTCTATGCAACAAAGCGCAGCAGGCAAGATTGAGATGATTGCTCGTATCTTTGCTGAGACAGGCGTTAAATCGTTGTTTAAAGGCATCTTGCATCTTCTCTGTAAGTACCAAGACAAAGCCCGTATCGTTCGTATGCGTGGCCAGTACGTTCAATTTGACCCTCGTGAGTGGTCGAATCAGTACGATGTGGACATTAACGTAGGCTTGGGCGCTGGCAACCGTCAGGAGCAAATGGCGATGTTGAACATGGTTCTTGCTAAACAAGAGCAAGTCTTGGGTCAAATGGGTCCAGCTAATCCATTGGTTTCGATGGGTCAGTACCGCAACACATTGGGTCGCATGGTTGAAGCTGCTGGCTTTAAGGATTCTGCTGAGTTCTACAAGTCAATCACGCCTGAACAAGACCAAGCCTTGAGCCAACCACAACAGCCTCAACAAGCTCCTGTTCCGCCTGAAGTGCAGGCTTACATGGCTAAGACTCAAGCAGACATTCAAGCCCAACAAATGAAGGCACAGGCTGACATTGAATTGGCACAACAGAAAGCTGCTGCTGAGATTCAGTTGATGCGCGAGAAAGAAGCTGCTAAGTTGCAGTTTGAGCGTGAAAAGTCTGCTGCTGAAATGGCTCTGAAACAAGAGGAATTCATGGCTGAAGCTCAAATGAAGGCTATGAAAGTAGGCGCAGGCATCACTTCTAACGTAGAAATCCCAGGGTAAAAATTATGGATTTTGATACATTATTTGGCGGCTATCGTGAGACTGAGCCTTACAGTCTTAGTTATGTCGACCCTTTACTTGGCGGCTATCGTGAAACAGAGCCTACTGGTAGCAGCTCTAGTTATGTCGACCCTTTGCTGATTGCAGCTAGAAGCGCCGAGCCTCGCCCTGTTAAAACATTTAGCGAACAAGAGCAACAAATCTTAGCCGCTATCAACAAAGATACTGGCAAACCGCCAACCTTTGCTGACGTTTATAACCGTTGGGTTGTGAATGAATTGCTGCCTTGGCAAAACAGCGTACAAGGTACTGAAACTGATTTAACTCAGCTAAAAGTTGATAAGAACGGCTACATTATCCCTACTCCTTTAAATCCATTGTGGAACTGGAGTACAGGAGCAGATACACAAGCTACTAAATTAGGACTTGACCAAAGATATTTGGATGCTCTGGATGCTTACAACAAGGCAAACAACACAAATATCAAGCCTGACGAGACAGTTTTAGGCGCTACAACACAGCCAAACCCAACATTCCGCGCTGCGGATGATGATTCTTTCTTTGTCAAATTACGAGACACGGCTGAAGCTGCTGGCTCTGTTGCTGGTAATTACTTCTTGCCAGGCTCGTCTTTGGTGACTTCTCGATTATTCAGCGAAGGCGCTCAAGAGCAGTTAGCTACCGATGAGATGAGGCTTGCTAACGCTGCTGCTGGTATTGCTGGTGGTTTACAAGGAAACATGGCTAACTACGGCATAGTTGGCGAAGCATTAGGAATTACTACTGCCGACCCTAATGCTGTTGGTGGCATAACTGGTCCTGACAACATTGACGTTGGTGGTGGCTGGAGTCCTGCTGCTGGCGCTACTCCAGCTGAACTTGAGGCTGCACGAATTGCTCTTGAGAGTCCAGGCGCAACAGGATTAGAAACTTTGCCGCCTTCTGTTAACACACCAGAGCAAGCATTTGGTGGAACACCAGAAGTAACGGCAGATCAAATCACAAGTGATATTTCTGCAAATGCACCAGATAACATTGATGCTGGTGGCGGTTGGAGTCCTGCAACTGGTGCAACTGAATCTGAGTTAGCAGCAGCTCGTGCCGCAGCCGCAGCGACTCCAGCACAAGTAGCCGCAGCAAAAGCCGCTGGTATGTCAGTTCTTGACTATGCTCGTGCTGGTTTATTGATTAACGCTTTAACTGGTGACCCACTAGGTTTAGGCGGTGAAACTGGTCAACAAGGCGCTCCAGCAGGCTCCACAGGTTTTGCACAAGTGCCAATCCCTGCCGAATGGAAGTCGCCTACCTATGCCGCATCGTCTGCCCCAATTGATCTAGAGTCAATATTCTCAACACAGAATATGCTTGGTGGTACACAATGGCAAAATCTGCCTAGTCAGCGTAATGTGTCGTTCAACGATATATTCGCTGCTGGTCAACAACAGACACCAATGGGTTCGCCCGTTGATCTAAACAACATAGTGAGTGCAATCCTTGGACAAACCGCAACTAGCCAAAAATCTGCTTAACGATGACTTTTTCAAAGGCGAGATTGAGCTTTTGAAAAGTATCGAGATGCAGAAGATCGTTAATTCTCAGCCGCATCAAGTTGATGAAAGAGAAGTTGCGTATTCCAAAATAAACGCATTACAATCGGTCTTAGGACATTTTGAGTCTATGGCAGCTACAAAGCGCATAGAACAAAAGAAGTGGAAGATTTTGTAAGGAAACTTACCCGTGGTCTACGGATTAGACTGACAATTTGGGAATCAAATGAGCGAAAACACGACACCGCAAGGTAGTGGAACGCTGACGGTGGACACAGCCGCAGCAGCATTTTTAGGAATGATGGAAGCAGAGGAAGGCGCTGAAAACAGCCAACCCGAATCTGAAGAAGTATCCGATGAATATGCTGAGGAATCTGAGTCCGAGTTGGTAGATTCTGAAGAAGCTGAAGAACAGCCTACACGACGATTCAAGGTGAAAGCCGCTGGAGAAGATCGTGAAGTAACTGAGACTGAGCTTATTGAGGGCTACCAATTAGGTGCGGATTACACCAAGAAGACCCAGAAACTTGCTGAAGAACGCAAAGCGGTGGAAGCCGAACGAGCGAAAATTCAGGAAGCGACAAAATTAAGAGATCAGTACGCCCAACGTCTGCAAATGATGGAGCAATTTCTCCAGCAACAGAATAAAGGCGAGAATTTGGATGCTTTAAAGGAAGTTGACCCAATCGGCTATGCCGTGAAGGTCGCTGAACAGGCACAACGAGAGAAACAGTTAGCAGTCCTGCAACAAGAGCAGCAACGCATTGCACAACAGCAACAAGCCGAGCAATCTGAGCGCCTGCAAAGTCATCTCGCTGAAGAAAGTCAAAAATTGACTTCAGCCATTCCTGGTTACGGAAACCCTAAAGAGGGCGACCAAATCCGCAAAGACATTCGTGAATATGCGAAGTCAATCGGATGGAGTGACCAAGAGCTTGCAAATTTGTATGACTCTAGGGCTGTTTTAAGCCTGTATCACGGAATGAAGTATGCCAAACTTCAGAGTAATAAGCCTTCAATCACTAAGAAAGTGGAAGCAGCTCCGAAGATGCTAAAAGCTGGTACTTCTAACCCCCGTAATGCAGAAGTAGAACAGAACAAAAAATTAAGCACACAGCTGAAGAAAACTGGCAATGTCCGTGACGCAGCTCGTGTATTTGAAAAATTCTTGTAATCGGAGTTAAAAATGGCTACCTATCAAACCTACCAATCTATCGGCAACCGCGAAGACCTGTCTAACGTCATCTATGACATTAGCCCCACCGACACCCCATTGTTGAACACTTTGGCTCGTGCTAAAGCTACTGCTGTTTACCATGAGTGGCAAACTGACAGCTTGGCTGCTGCAACTACTGCTAACGCTGCTGTTGAAGGCGCTGACGCTTCTGACGCTACTATGTCGCCCACTACTCGTTTGGGTAACTACTGCCAAATCGTTCAGAAGACCATCAAAATCTCTGGCACTTTGGAGTCTGTGGACAAAGCTGGTCGTAAGAGCGAAAAGGCTTACCAATTGAGCAAGGCTTCTGCCGAACTCAAGCGCGACATCGAAACCATCTTGACTGCCAACCAAGGCCGTGACGCTGGTACTGCTTCTGATGCTCGTAAATTGGGCGCTATGTTGTCTTGGATTAAGACCAACACAAACAAGTCTTCTGGCACTACTGCTGGTGTTGACCCAACTACCGTTGGCGTTTCTACTCGTACAGACGGCACACAACGCGCTTTCACAGAGACAATCTTGAAAGACGTTATCCAGAAGGTTTACAGCGCTGGTGGCAACCCCAAGATTTTGATGGTTGGTCCATTCCAGAAGCAAACTGTGTCTGGTTTCGCTGGCATCGCTGCACAACGCTTCATGGCTCCTTCTGATGGTCCTACCACCATCATCGGCGCTGCTGACGTTTACATGAGCGACTTCGGTACTGTGTCTGTCGTTCCTAGCCGTTTCATGCGTACTCGTGACGCATTGGTGTTGGACCCAGAATACGCAGCAGTTGCTTACCTGCGCCCATTCGCCACAAACGAATTGGCCAAGGCTGGTGACGCTGAGAAGACTCAGATTTTGGCTGAGTTGACTCTGGAAATGCGTAACGAAGCAGCCCACGGTATCGCTGCTGACTTGTCCACTTCTTGATAATACTGGGGGGCTAATCACCCCCCTTTTCTTATGCGCCACATATCATCACAAGACGGTAAACAAACAAACTTTCACGACATTGATGGGAAGTATCTCATCGAGACTCGGCAAGACATTAGTGGAATTATTGAGAGCAACAAAGCTCAATTCAATGCCATTGACGAAAAAGCCAAGTGGGGTGAATGGACAAAAGTTGCAAGTATTCCTAACGCTGTTATTGATGACCTCAATAAGCAAGGAATCATGCGAGGTTTTGCTGTAATGGATGAAAAAAGGTTTCGAGCCTTCTTAAATAACCCTGATAATCGGTTCTTTAGAACAAGACCAGGACAGTTATGAAGGTAGCGATTTGCGTTCCATGCCGTGACACAGTTATGACAGGGTTCGCTTTTGACCTAGCGAAGCTATGTGCGTATGAGGGTGTTACTCGATGCGCTAAAGGTGGTTCATTGATGATTTATCAAGTGCCTGGCACTTTGATATTTAACCAACGCGAACGACTTGCCGAACAAGCAATCAAAGATGGTGCTGATGCTATTCTTTGGGTTGATTCTGATATGCGTTTCCCAAAGGATGCGCTTCAGATTCTCTTGTCTCGTAAGTTGCCGATTGTTGGCGTTAATGCAACTACTCGCCGTTTTCCTTGTTTGCCTACTGCTTTGGACATTGACCCAGAGACTAACGATCTAGTCAAAGTCACAAGTAAGGACAAAACAGGTCTTGAGCAAGTTATGGGTGTTGGTTTTGGCATGGTCCTTATTCGTAAGGAAGTGTTCCAGAAGACGCAAAAACCTTGGTTTTGGTTTGAACAGACCGATAAAGGTGGGACAATAGGCGAAGATATTTACTTCTGTGCAAAGGCATTTGATGCTGGTTTCCAGACTGTTGTAGACCATGATCTATCAAAGCACATTAGGCATATCGGAACCTACGAATATGGTTGGGATGATGTATGAGCATAGCTACTTACTCTGAATTGCAGACTGCCGTAGCCAATTATTTGGCTCGTACAGACTTAACAAGTCAGATCACAGATTTCATTCGATTTGCAGAATTGCGTTTGCGCCGTGAGTTGCGTATTCGCCAAATGCTTAAATCGGCAACGACTACCACAGTTGGTGGTACGTCTACTGTCGCTTTGCCGTCTGATTTCCTTGAGATTCGTGACTTTCTAATCCTCACAAATCCAGTTCAACCGTTAACTTACTCAAGCCCTTCGATTTTTAGCCGCAATGCTCGTGTGACTGAAAGTGGCAAGCCGCTTGACTACACGATCTTGGCATCTGAGTTCCAACTGGCTCCTGTGCCAGATTCGACTTACACAATCAAGATGCTTTATTACGCATCGCCTACATTCTTGAGCGACTCAAACACAAGCAATGTTTTTATTGCTAACGCTCCTGATGCGCTTTTGTACGCTTCTTTGTTGGAAGCTGAACCGTATCTGATGAATGACGCTCGTATCAATACATGGGGAACTATGTACGACCGAGCAATCTCTACTCTTACCAAGTCTGACGAAGCAAGTCAGTATTCTGGTGTTCCACTTTCAATGTCAACAGCAACGAGGTAAATCATGGCTGAAATGTCAAACTATCTTGAGAACGCTCTGATTAACGCTACGTTGCGTAATACGAGCTACACAACCCCATCATCTTCTTATTTGGCGCTCTACACAAGCGACCCAACAGACGCAGACACAGGCACAGAGGTTTCTGGCACTTCTTACGCCCGTCAAGCTATCACTTTTGGCGCACCTTCAAACGGTGTTAGCACAAACAGCGCAGCGATTGAGTTTCCTCAAGCTGGTGGCTCATGGGGTACTGTGACTCACGTTGGTATCCGTGACGCTTCTACTTCAGGCAACTTGCTGTTTCACACAGCCTTGGATGCTTCTAAAACAATCGCAACTGGTGACGTTTTCCGTGTCGCCATTGGTTCATTGAGCGTTACTTTGGCGTGATATGGCTGACCTGCTCCCACCGTGGACAATTGACAGCCTTGATAATTTAAAGGCTAGTCTTGACGACTTAACCCTGTCTTTAGACAGCGAGTTATACACAACGTCTGTCACTCTGTGGGATGCTTCAGGTTCGGTAACTTCATCGGCTACCGTATCGTCAGGCTCTAGCGTCACGTTTGCTGGCGCTGCTTCTGTTACTTCTGCCGCTACTGTCTCATGTGAGGCTGTTCGCGTTGCTTTAGGTACTGCATCCGTAGACGCTTCTGCAAGCGTTTCTTGCGATGGCGTTAGGGTTGCTATTGGTAGTGCATCAATAACGGCTCTAGCGACCGTTACGGCGGCTGGACAGCGTATTGCAGAGGCTTCTGCATCAATCTCTGGTGATGCTACTGTCACGGCTCTTGGTGGAATCGTTGCTAACGGTGTTGCTGACATATCCGCAGCCGCTACGGTTACTGCTGACTCTATCCGTGTAAGACAGGCTGACGCAAGCGTTTCTGCTGCTGCTACTTTTACTGCCCTTGGTGGTGTTGTTGCAGACGGAATTGCTAGTATTACCTGCGAGGCAACGGTAGACGCAAGTGCGTATGCTGTTTATGACTTCTCAGGCTCTATTACTGTTAGCACTACGGTAACTTGTGATGGGCATCGACTTGGCGATAATTGGGGCGATGTAACTGACACTTCAAACGATTGGACAGACTTATCTCCTGAGTCGAATACATGGACTGTTTCTAGTGAAAGTTCAAACACATGGCAAGATTCGTCTGCAAGTTCAAACACTTGGACAACGCAATCTGCCACTTCAAACACATGGTTAAGACAAGGTTAATATGCCAACACAAAGAATCGGATTGGGTGAATGGCTGCCAGATCAGCCTGGCATGGTTGGCGGCATTACCGTAGCAAAGAACTGTTATCCAACATCAACTGGATATGCTCCTTTTCCTGCCGAGGCTGACTTTTCGGCTGAAGCTGGTGAAAACCTAACTTCTCTGGTCTACGCTAAAGACCAATCAGGTACATCTAAGCTGTTTGCGGCTGGTCTGCATAAGATTTATCAGGTTGATTCTGTTGGCGCTTTGACAGACGTTTGGTACACGACAGGCACTTATTCCCAATCAGGTAGCACAACATTAACCGTTACTGCAACCGCTCATGGCTGGAAAACAGGCGACTCTGCTTATTTGAACTTCACAAGCGGCACAGCAGCAGACGGTCAATTTACTGTGACCAAGGTAGATGCTGACACTTTCACGGTATCTACAACGTCGGCAACGACTACTGGCAACGTAAGAATCTCGTCAACTTCTGCTGGATACAACACGCTTACTGGAAACATTTTCCGTTTCACAAAGTTTGGAAACCGAATTATCGGAACTAACTTCAGCGAGCGCCTTCAGTCTTTTGTGTCTGATTCAAGCACTTCGTTTAAGAACTTGTCAGACGATGCTCCTGTTGCTAAGTTTATTACTGTGGTGCGTGACTTTGTAGTGTGCGCTCACATTGAATCTTCTGGCAATACATTGCCGTATCGACTGCAATGGTCTGGTTTTAATGACGAGACAACTTGGACAACGAGTCAAACGACTCAAGCCGATTTCCAAGACATTGTGGATGGTGGGCATATTACTGGCATCCGTGGCGGTGAGTTTGGTCTTATCTTGTTAGAGAAGGCTATCCACCGCATGACTTATGTTGGTACGCCTTACATATTCCAGTTTGACAACATTAGCCGTGGCAAGGGCTGTATCGCTCCTGGCTCTGTCTGCCAATATGAAGGATTGACGTTCTTCTTGTCGGATGATGGCTTTTATATGTGTGACGGTCAGCAAGTCGTGCCAATCGGCGCTGAGAAGATTGATCGTTTCTTCTTTAATGATGCTGACCTTGATCTTTCAACTATGTCATCTGCTGCTGACCCAGTTCGCAAGTTGGTGATGTGGAACTACAAAGACAAGTTCGCTAATCGTAAATTGATTGTTTACAGCATCGTTACTAAGAAGTGGTCTTACATGGAAGCTACTTCAGACTACATTTCAGACGCTTCAACCGCATCTGTGACTGTTGAGCAATTGGATTCGATTAGTTCATCTCTTGATTCGCTGACTGTCCCACTTGACTCTCCTTTGTACTCAGGCGGTAAGTTTTTCCTTGGCGGTACTGATGCTGCGAAGGTTATTACTTTCAACGGATTGCCTAAGTCTGCTGTTATCGAGACAGGTGATATTGGAACTGGTGCAATGTCATTGGTTACTTTGGCTCGCCCACAAGTAGATAACGGCTCTGCGACTGTTGCGATTTCTTCTCGTAGTCTGTTAAACCAAGGTGTTTCGTTTGGAACTGACGGCTCTGCTGATTCTGATAACAGGGTTTCTTTGCGAAGCTCTGGCAGATACCATCGCCTACGGATTAAGCCTACTGGTGACAACTGGAGCATGGCTGTCGCTGTTGATGTAGACGTTAACCAAATGGGGAGTCGCTGATGTATCGCACATTACCTCCATTTGGTGGCGATCAACGCGCTGTTGCTGAGATCGTCAACGGAATAATGAACGGGAAAACCAACAACACAGGCACTATTTCGCTTGCAACTGGTAACGCTACGACTACAACCATAACTGACGCAAGAATTGGTTATGACAGTAAGATTATCGTAATTCCGTTTTCAGATGCTGCCGAACAAGATACATCACCGTATGCTGAATTTGAAGATTTATCCTATACAACACTTAGTAGCAGCATCAATTCATCTGTTACAACAATTCCAGTTGTAAGCACTAGCGGATTTCGATCTGTTGGTGTAGTAAGGATAAATAACGAAATAATCAGCTATACAGGGAAAACCACTACATCTTTTACAGGATGCACTAGGGGTGATTTTGGTACATCAAACGCATCGCACAATTCTGGCGATTATGTGCATGGCTCACAAGCGCAAGCATCTGGTTCAAGTGCGGCAATTAAGTTAAACACCACAGGACTAAGCAACGGAATTACTTTGGTTGATGACACAAAAATCACAGTCTTAAATACTGGTGTCTATAACTTTTCTTGGTCTGCACAAGTTAACAATAATTCTTCTAGCACTAAGAATATCTATGCCTGGATTAAGAAGAATGGAACGTCTGTTGATGGTTCAAACGGTCTTGTTTCCGTTCACGGAAGTGCTGGCGGCGTAGATGGCCACACAATTATTGCTTGGAACTATTTTCTCAATTTGCAAGCAAATGATTATGTTGAATTTTGGTGGTCTCCGACTGACCAAAAGTTAACAATTGATAGTTATGAGCCAGTATCTCCAGCTCCTGCAACGGCGGCTGTAATTGTTACTGTAAATTACATTGCACCACAGTCCTACTCAAATGTGTATGTAAGCGCTCAGACAAAAGGAAGTGCGACATTGACACACTTCGCAAACGCAACATCAAACAAAACTTACGCTTACATCATCGTAGGTTAATGTATATAATGGCTCCGTGGATGACCCGCTACGGAGTCCCTTAAAGAAAGGCACTTATGGCAGTCGAAACATCCACATCCACACAGACAACACAGATTGACCCAACAATCCAGCCGTTTTTGAAGTACGGTCTTGAGGAAGCGCAACGCTTGTATCAAGCTGGTGGTCCTCAATACTATCAAGGTCAAGGCTATGTAGGTCCGTCTACTGCCACACAGACAGGCTTGCAAGCTCTGGAAGCTCGCGCTCAAGCTGGCAATCCTTTGCTTGGTGCTGCTCAAAACCAACTGTACGGCACTATCCAAGGTGACTATCTTGGTGGAAATCCTTTCTTTCAGGGTGCTTTCCAACCTGCTGCACAAGCCGCGACTGAAGCGTTTAATACCGCAATTGGCGGCATAACTTCACAGGCTGCTAAAGCTGGTCGTTATGGCTCTGGTGCTATGCAAAACCTGCAAACATCTGCGGCTGGTCAACTGGCTAAGAACCTTACTGGTACTGCTGGACAACTGGCATATCAAAACTATGCTGATGAACGCGCTCGCCAACAAAGTGCGACTTTCGGCGCTCCACAAATGGCAGAGGCAGACTACGCTGACATTAACAAGATGTTGGCTGCTGGTCAGTTGGGTGAAGGCTACAAACAGCAAGCTCTGGCTGCTGACATGGCTAAATACAACTACGAGCAAAACCTGCCACAAGCTCAGTTGACAAACTATCTGAATCAAGCCTACGGTTTTCCTGCTGGCAAGACTTCTACAACTCAAACTCCTTACTACACTAACCCAATGGCTACGGCTCTTGGAACTGGTTTGTTGGGCGTTCAATTGCTCACAGGCGTTGACAAGTTGGGTACTGGTGGAACTGGCGGATGGAGTGAGGGCTATGAGTGGCTCAAAGGTAAATTCGGCGGTTAAGAGGTAAATATGGCATTACTAGATTCTCTGTACGGCGAAACGCCTTCTTATCTCGGCGGTCTTCTTGGTGAAGATGAGCTGAAACGCTTGCAAGGTCAAGCACAAAGCCAATCTAACTTAGGCATGGCTGCGGCTTTGCTTCAGGCTGGCGCACCTAGTCGCACTCCTGGCGGTGGCGCTTTGGCTATTGCTCAAGGTTTGCAGGCTGGTCAAGACTTGTACCGCAAGACTTTGAATCAAGGTTTGCAAGACAAGATGACTGCAATGCAAGTTGGCGAATTGGTGCGTAAGCAACAAGAATCTGAAGCTGTGCGTAAGTTCTTGCCTCAACTCGTGCAACCTGGTGCTGTTGAACAAAACTGGTCTGGCGCTCCAGAGCAGATTGGCGAGTATTTCCAAACTGGCGCAATTCCAACTCAGCAAGGTCCAGCAACGATTAACAAAGATGCGTTAATGAAGTTGGCTGTTGCTTCACCAGAGACATTTGCAAAATACAAATCATTGCTGCCTGAATACAAATTTGAAGGTGGTATTGCTTATGAAGTTTCACCTTTTGGTGGAGTTAAGAAAGTCGGTGGTCAAGGTAAATTGTCATATCAAGACCTTGGAAATGTTATTGTTGCTTTGGATGAGAGTGGAAAAGAAGTTGGTCGTATGCCTAAAGGTGCTGCTCCATCTGGCCCAGTATCTTTGCAATCTGTGGAAACAGAAAACGGCGTGATGACTTTCAACCCTAGAACTGGTCAATACACTCCTGTTGTTGCAGGTGGTCAGCCTTTGATGGGCAAGGGCGCTGGTAAGTTAACTGAGTCAGAAGGCGCTGCTGTAACTTACGGTATGCGAATGAATCAAGCCAATGAGATTCTCAAGCCACTAGAAAAAGCTGGTTTGAAAGATACTGGTTTGATTCGCTCTGGTGTTAGCGGAACGCTTGGCGCTACGCCTTTAATTGGTGACGCTTTGGCTCGTGGCTCTGACAATATTTTTAACTCATTGCCAACAGTTCTTGGTGGTCTTAATGAAGATCAGCAAAAGACTGTTCAAGCTCGTGTTAACTTCATTACTGCTGTGCTTCGTAAAGAATCTGGCGCTTCTATCTCTCCATCTGAATTTGCAACTGCTGAGAAAAACTATTTCCCTGCTCCTGGCGACTCTGAAAAGATCGTTAAACAAAAACAGGATGCTCGTGAATTGGCTTTGAAGGGCATGAAGATTCAGGCTGGTAAAGGCGCTAAGTTTATTGATGAATCAACAAATCAATGGTCGGTGGTGCGTTAATGGAAACACAAATCTACAAAGTGCGCGACCCTAGTGGCGCTATTCGTGAAATCAGAGGGCCTGTTGGCGCTAGTGACGAAACGATCATTGAAAAGGCTAAAGAGCTTTTTGCTAATGTTGCGCCTGTGGATATGGCAAGCAAGATTCCAGGTCAAGTATCAACATCTAAAGCCGAGCCTGAAATGTCAATGGCTGACGTAATTCGTGGCCTTGTTGAGACTCCTGCTGCTGTTGCTGCTAACCTTGTTTCTGGTCCTGTAACTTATTTGGCTGGTGCTGGTGGTCCTGAATTCCAACAATCTGTTGCTCGCAATATTCAGTATCAGCCTCGCACTCAAATGGCTCAAAACGTACTTGGTGCTATTAGTAGCGGTGCTGAAGCTGCAAAGATTCCACCTTTCATGCCTCAATTTGCTGGCATTAGACCTGGAATTGCAACTCAGACTCAAGAGGCTGTAACGGCACAAGCTGCAAAAGCTCCTGTCGCATTGGCTGACGTTATTGGTGCAATCAAAGGCGAAGCTGCTGCTCCACAAATGGTAGGCATGGGCGCTGCTGAGACTGCTAAAGCGTTAGAGCGTCAAACACGCGCTCAAGGTTTGCGTGTGCCTGTTGAACTAACAAAAGGCGAAGCAACTCGATTGCCAGGCGTTCAAGGATTTGAATCTGAGACACGCAAGGTTTATCCTGAGACTGTTGGTAAGCCATTGATTCAGCGTCAGATTGACACTAATCAAAATATTCTTAGCAACTTTGACGCATACACAACTGCTACTGGCGCTGAAATGTCAGGCAATCTGCGACCTGTTGGCAAGATTGTTGACGCTGCTTTGGTTAAAGAAGCAAAGAGCGCAATGGGCGAAGTAAATGCAGCCTATCAGAAAGCTCGTGCATCTGGCGAAACAAAAGCATTGGTTCCGTATGAAGGTTTGCTGACATACATCAATGAGCAAGGTCCAACAGTAAAAGACAAGTTGGCTCCTATTCTTGGTGCTGTTGAAGATCAACTGTTCAAGAATGACCCAACTAAAACTGGCGCTGTCACTATTGATGCGCTTGAAGATGTTTATCAGTTCATCGGTAAAAACGCACAAGAAGGCACTCCAAACGCTGTGCAAGCTCGTGAATTGAAGAACTTGATTAACCAAGCGACTGAAGGCGCTGGTGGCGATCTATACAAAGAAGCTCGTCAAAAGCGTGTGCAATACGCAAAGCAGTTTGAAAATGCTGCGTTTGTTGACAAGTTGCTTCGTAACAAGCCTGGCACGACAGATCGAGCTGTTGCTTTTGAGGATGTGTTTGAACACGCAATCCTTAAAGGTAGTTTTGACGACACTCGCAATATTGCTTTGTTGCTTAAAAAAGGTGGCGAAGAAGGTCAGCAAGCATGGAAAGAACTGCAAGGACAGACTATCCAATACATCCGTGACCAAGCGACTAAGAATATTCAGCGTGATGCTGCTGGAAGACCAGTTCCATCCGCTGCCGCAATGAATAAAGCAATTAGAGATTTAGATTCTGACGGCAAGTTGGACTACATCTTTGGCAAAAAAGGCGCTGAAGAAATCAGAGAATTGCGTGACGTTATGGTTGACGTTTACAGTCCTGTTTCTGGTACTGTTAACACTTCAAATACCGCAAGCGCGTTGCTAAGAGGTTTGGAGCGTATCAACGCATCACCACTATCAAAGATTCCTGTTGTTGGCTCTGCTACTAAGTACGCAGAAGAATCTTTACAACAAAAGGCTCTGAAAAAGATGGTTGAAGAATCTCTAAAGTATCAGCCTTAATCTAATTCTTAAACGAGGAAAATTATGTCAAAAACGAAAATCAGCGAGTACAGCTCAACCGCTAACTCCAACACAGACGTAGGCGGTATCAATATCGATGAAGGTTGCGCTCCTTCAGGTATTAACGACGCTATCCGTACATTGATGGCGCAGTTAAAGAACTTCCAAACTGGTACAGGTGGAGATTCTTTTAACGGTCCTGTGGGCTCTACAACTCCTGCTGCTGGTGCTTTTACTACGTTGGCAGCATCAAGCACAGTTACATTGTCTGGCGGTACAGCTAACGGTGTTGCTTACTTGAATGGCTCAAAAGTAGTAACTTCAGGTAGTGCTTTGGTGTTTGATGGTACTAACTTGGGTTTGGGTGTTTCTCCTAGTGCTTGGGGTAGTTCCTATAAAGCAATGGAGTTTTTGTACTCTGGTTGTGGAGTATTTAATACAGGCTCACAAAAATATATAAGCATGATTGCAAACGCTTATAGAGATTCTGGCGGAACTTACAAATACGCAGCATCGCTTGAAGCGGGGCAATATGCAATTTTTGGTAATCAGCATATTTGGTACAACGCAGCCTCAGGCACAGCAGGTAACGCCATCAGCTTCACCCAAGCAATGACGCTTGATGCTAGTGGGAATTTGTCATTGGGTGTAGGACAAATAGCTATCCCTGATACTAAATATTATTTGTTTGGTGCTGGTTATGGCGGTATTACAGGCAACGGTTCTAACTCATCGTCTGGATATTTAGCCTTTGCAACTTTTAATGCAGAACGCGCCCGTATTGACTCCAGCGGTCACTTTCTGATGGGGACTACTGATCCTTCAACTGCAGCTGGTGTAGGTTTCAAAATTAATGCAGACTCCTCAGTTCCCAATGTTGGACAAGTTGTTAATACTGCGGGAGTGGCAAACACATATCATTTCTATAACACAAATGCAACAAATTCAGGGTATCGTTTTTACGTTGGTGTAAACGGCGGTGTTAACAATTTCAGTGGTAACAACGTCAACTTGTCTGATGAACGCACCAAGACAAACATTGAAGTGTCAGGCGGCTACTTAGACAAGATTTGCGATATCCCTGTCAAGCTGTTCAACTACAAAGATGAGCCAGAAGGCGAACAACGCACACTTGGCGTTATCGCTCAAGACGTTGAAGCAGTTGCACCAGAGCTTGTAAACCAAGACGGGTGGCTTGGCGATGCTCCAGAAGGTGAAGCACCTCTCAAGTCGATTTACACGACTGACATGATGTTTGCCTTGATGAAGTGCATCCAAGAACAACAAGCCATCATCACATCTTTGACAGCTCGCATTGAAGCATTGGAAGCCTAATATGACTACAACTTGGACAATCAACAACTTAGACCGTGAAACCGCTGATGGTTTGGTGACTACTATTCATTGGGGTGCTACAGCAGTAGATGGCGACTTTTCAGCCTCTATCGTGAACACTCAACAGCTAGAACGTGGAGAATCATTCGTTGACTACGCTACCTTGACTGAAGCTACTGTGCTTGAATGGCTCTGGGAGAAGGTAGACAAAGAAACTGTGGAAGCTGCTCTAGAGGCTCAAATTGAGGCTCAACGCACTCCAGTTAAGGCTTCAGGGTTGCCTTGGGGTCAAGCATGATTAAACTTGAATTGACTCCTGACGCTGTAAGTTTTATTTTGAACGTATTGGGTGAGTTACCTACAAAGTCAGGCGCTTATCCTTTGGCTATTCAAATCAAAGAACAAACAGAAGCTCAATTACCAAAAGAAGGCAAAGAGGATGGACTATCAACTCCTGTTTAATGCTGCTGTCGGTTTAGCTGCCTTCTTTGGTGGCTGGACTTTAAATAGCATCACTAAAGCAATTGAGCGTTTGGATTCAGACGTTCGTGCAATGCCTCACGACTATGTTGGAAAGAATGACTACAAAGAAGATTTACGCGAAGTAAAAGACCTTTGCAGACAGATTTTTGACAAGCTAGACGGTAAAGCGGACAAGTAATGTGCCAATTGGAACTGCGCTATTCGCTGCGACAAC
>Ga0181343_1000317_pt1 | contig 22430 bp, 29 predicted proteins | sample Su13VDMLBSD_FD_130110 | JGI IMG/M metagenome (GOLD analysis project Ga0181343, IMG submission 130110) | Freshwater viral communities from Lake Michigan, USA - Su13.VD.MLB.S.D | ecosystem: Environmental > Aquatic > Freshwater > Lake | place: USA: Michigan | collected 2013-07-15
GAGATGCACGCTTTTTTTGTCGATAAGGAAAATTTTGGGATCAATACTACTACCGGGGTGAACAGTGAGCAAATCGGGGTTGGGGTCAGTTGGGAAACTGGAGCAGGTGCCAACATCGGACCTGATCCCATACGCACGCAACGCACGCACGCACAGCGACGCGCAGGTGGCGCAGATTGCCGGCAGCATTCAGGAGTTCGGGTTTTGCAATCCGGTTCTGATCGACGGCCAAAACGGCATCATTGCCGGACATGGCCGGGTGAGGGCCGCAGACCTGCTGAAGCTCCAGACGGTCCCGTGTATCCGACTCGACCATCTGACGGACGCGCAAAAGCGGGCGTACATCCTGGCGGACAACCGGATCGCGTTGAGCAGCGGGTGGGATGAGGCGATGCTGGCGAACGAACTGCAGGACCTACACGCGGATGAGATTGATTTGGGGTTGACGGGGTTCGATGCGGATGAGTTGTCGAAGTTGCTGGGGTTGGGTGAATCAGGAATCGACCAACAGGCGGACGCCCCTGTAGACTTCAAAGAAGTTGATGAAACGATTGACACGGATCACGAATGCCCTAAATGCGGGTACAAGTGGAGTGGCGGCAAATGAAAAGCAACGCAAGCAACAAGCCGCCTTATGCTGTGCCGAGCATGGAGCAAATCCGATCCATGCCGTGGAATGGGTTCAATGCAATCAGCACGTTTTCGGGCTGCGGAGGATCGTCCACGGGCTATCGAATGGCAGGGTTCAAAATTCTTTGGGCGTCTGAATTCATTGACGCCGCACGGGAGTCATACGCAGCCAACAAAGCACCTTACACGATTCTTGATGGTCGAGACATTCGGCAAGTGCAAGCAACGGATATCCTGCAGGCAATCAACATCAAGCCCGGGGAGTTGGATTTGTTTGATGGCTCCCCGCCATGCGCTTCGTTTTCGACGGCAGGCAAACGGGAGGCCGGTTGGGGTAAGGTCAAAAAGTACAGCGATAAGTCACAGCGGACGGATGACTTGTTTTTTGAGTTTAGCCGATTGGTTCGCGGTGTTCAGCCGAAAGTGTTTGTCGCAGAGAACGTCAGCGGACTTGTCAAAGGAACCGCAAAAGGCTATTTCCTTGAGATTCTGAAAGAACTGAAGTCGTGCGGCTATCGCGTAAGTTGCAAGGTGCTTGATGCGCAGTGGCTGGGAGTTCCGCAGGCGAGGCAGCGGACGATATTTGTGGGAGTGCGTGAGGATCTTGGCATTGACCCGGTACACCCGAAGCCGCTGCCGTATCGACACACGGTGCGGGATGCGTTGCAGTTTGCGACAGCACCCGCCGTGGAGTCTGAGGCAGACATTAGCCGGTACGCTATCGGAATGGAGTGGGACAAATTAAAACTAGGAGAAGGTTCAGAAAAATATCTAAATCTTAAACGGACAAGAATCGACGGGCCTTCTCACTGCATCAGCGCGGACGGAGGGAACCCATCAACAGCAGGAGTTTGCCACCCAACAGAAAAGCGAAAGTTTTCAATCGCGGAACTCAAACGCATTTGCGGTTTCCCAGACGACTTCATTCTCAAAGGAACATACGCGCAGCAGTGGGAGCGGTGCGGGCGTGCTGTCCCGCCAGTGATGATGATGCACATCGCGGCGACCATTCGCGATAAGGTATTGGCGAGGGCGTGTCAATGATCGTTCCAACAGACTGGACCTTCAAATCAAATTATGTCGCACAAGGATTTGACCAGCACGTCCGCGAGCAGTTGCCGTGGTATGATTTGATGGCAGGAGCAACGGCACACATTGCGCGCCACTACTTACCCGAGGGCGGAACTGTTTTAGATATCGGAGGATCAACCGGCAATCTCGGAACGCTATTGCAGCCAGTGCTGGAAGCCCGCAAGGCGAAGTATGTAGCAATCGACAATGCGGAGGAAATGGCGGCGGCGTATCGTGGTCCCGGAAGTCTGGTGGTCGATGACGTGCGAACAATGGACATCCCAGAGCATGACGTGTGTGTGCTGTTTTTGGTGTTGATGTTCATTGAACCGCGATTGCGTGTTGGCGTCTTGCAAAAGATTGCGGCGCAAACTCGCGGCGGAGGAATCGTGATCATCGTTGACAAGCTGGCCGGGATTGGTGGTTATTTGGGCACAGTCTTGTCACGGCTGACCCTTGCCGGTAAAAAAGCGTCTGGTGTGTCCGGAGATGAGATTATTGCAAAAGAGTTGAGCTTGGCTGGAATCCAAAGACCGATGCAATTCACAGATCTGCGTGACTACACAGAAGTGTTCCGGTTTGGTGAATTCTTCGGGTGTGTTAAGGAGGCACCATGACCGAAACCACACTGCTGACTGATCCAGCACACACCCGCGGGGACCTGCGACAGATGGAATCCGCAATTCGCAAGGGCTGGCAGATACCGGATGCCCTGTTTGAGCGGGCCGGAATCGTCATCGGGCAAATTCTGAGCAAGGGCACCAACCGGGAGAAGGTGGCTGCCGCGCGTGTTCTGATTGCCATGAACGAACAGAACAACCCGACGCCGGTTGTCGTGGCACACCAGCACCTGCACGTTGCAGCACAGGCACCAGTGGAGAGCGACATTGACCAGAAGCGACGCGAACTCGCTGGCCGAATTGCTCGCCTCGGCTGAAACGCCGGAGGATTTGGCGGCAATTGAGCAGCTGCTGGCGGAGCAGGAGGCACGAACGGCAGCAGTCGGCAAATGGCGGGCGCGGACGCTGGCGGAAGTCGCGCAGTTTTTCGGGCTGGCAGTTCAGACGGTCAAGCAGTGGCGAACGGAATCGCCACCCATGCCCGGAGGTGACGGCGGATATGATCTGAGTGAGGTTGTACGGTGGCGGCTGGCAAAGCTCCAGAACAGCGGAGCGATGGACGCGAAGCGGCAGGCGGAGGTTGAGGCGATCAAGCTGGTGAACGAACGCCGGACGATGGAGAACGCACAGAAGCGTGGGCTGTTGATTGAGCGGGAGGAAGTCGAGCGGGATATGTCGCTGTTGTGGTCACGATTGGCAGCACGATTGCAGGGGATCGGCGAGCGAGTCGCAGGGCTTGTTCCGCAGGAAATCAAGGCCACGACGAAGGAGCGAGTAGAACAGGAAATCCGGGTGATTCAGAAGGAGTTTACAGACGGCCTGGGGGACCTGATTGATGGCTAGATTGTGCGTGGAAGTCTGCCGGGAGATGATGCGACCGCGGGTGATTGAGTCCGCGGCAGACTGGCTGCGCACGTCCTTCTACGACATTCAGGGCCGGGCCTTTGATGAAACGATGGTACCGTGGGTGACAGCCCCGCAGGGACCGTGTTGGGCATACGATCAGGTGCAGTTTCGGGCGATCTGGCTGCAGTGGGCAGCCCGTATGTTCAAGACCAATTTTGGTCTGGCAATGCTGATGCGCGGCATGGACCTGCGACCCGAAGAAACAATGTTTGCGACACCGGACGAGACGAATTGCAAAGGCGTATTTGGGCGGTTCTGGCGTATGCTGGAGAACTGCCCGCGGCTGCGGGATCAGGTGCCGATTCAGCAGAGGCAGAGCAAGACGCGCATTCAGTTGCGGCGGTCAGTGTGTCATGGGGCATGGCCGCGGGGCAAGTCACGACTGGCGGACAAGTCAATTCGAGTCGGGCACGGCAACGAAATCGACAAATGGGTGCAGGAATCGACCAGCACGGAAGGCGATCCGCTGGAGCGATTCCGGAAACGCGGGGCGGAATTCCCGGATCGGAAGTTTGTGCTCGAATCAACACCTTCAGTCAAAGGCAAATCGGCGGTGGAAACGGGGCTGTTGCAGTCCACGAATCACCGCTATCACGTGCCCTGCCCGCATTGTTACAAGTTTCAGACGCTGGAATTCGGAGACGGCAAAGCACCGGGCGGGATTTTTTTTGACCGCTTGCCGTCTGGACAGTCGGATGCGGATCTGGCACGCAAAACCGCGCACTATGTCTGCCGGTATTGTGAGGGCCGAATCGAGGACGTGCACAGGCCGCAGATGATGATGTCAGGCGTGTGGGTTCCGGCCGGATGCGAGGTCGATCACGAGCGGGCGATTGAGGCACGAGACCTGCCCCCGGATGATCGGTCTTGGCTGCGCGGCGAGCCGTACCGTTGGGGGTCAGATTATGGGTGCCAAATCAGCGTGTTTTACGCTCTGTTTCATGGCTGGGGACAGATTGCGGCAGACTTCGTCCAGAAGCACAAAAACCCGACAAAGCTGCGGCAGTGGGTGAATGAGGACAAGGGCGAAACATGGGAGGCACGCAGGACAAAAACGACGCCGGAGAAGATCGGCGAGCGGCTGCGGTCTGAGATCCCGAGGGGCACAGTCCCGGAGTGGGGGCGATTGCTGACGGTCACAATCGACCAGCAAGCAGCAGAGGGTGGATTCCGGCTTTACGTGGTGATGGCACACGGCAACGATTGGCGGTCCCACGTTGTCGATTACGGGTTGACGCAGACTCTCGAGGAGGTCTGGCAGCAGGCGGTGTCTCGGACGTATCCACACGCAGACGGGGGCAATGAAACGAGCGTGCACGCAGTGGCGGCGGATTCGGGTTGGGCAACGAAAGCCACCTATGATTGGTGCAACATGCATCCCGGCGTAGTGCCGTGCAAAGGGGCCAACAATGACCTTGGCGGAAAGCCGCACAGGCTGAATGCTGTTGAGTCTGGAGACCACGCGGGGCAGATGCTGCTGACCGTGGCGACAGACTACTGGGAAACGGATCTGCAGGCTAGGCTGGACGACCGGGAACCGGGGACTGCAGAGAGTTTGAGCGTCTGCGCCGGTGCTGATCGGGATATGGAGTTTCTGGAACAGCTTTGCAACGCTACAATCAGTGACAGGGTAGACAATCGAGGAAACGCGAAGCTGTTGTGGGTGAAGAAGGACGACGGCATCCCGAACGACTTTCGCGATGCCGTACGGTACGGGCTGGCATTGGCGGTGTGCTACGCGGAGGAGCACGGCGGATTTCCAGCGAGGAGCGAAGTCAGAACCAGAAGGGCGGTGCTGAATGCAGGTGAGAGACGACCGGACGGGCGGGCATGGAATGAATAAGCCACGCAAGGGACAGCAGGCACCAAAGCCGCAGCAGACGCCAGAGCCGGAGCCAGTGGCAGCGGTCGAGCGTGAGATTGAGGCGTATCGTCGTTGTCCGGTGTGCTGGAACGGACGCGGCGGCTACGGGGTGGCGTATTCCACACAGGGCAGTGTCAGGTACTACAAGTGCTGCAAGAGTCGGAAACCGGAAGGCCTGGGGCCGTGCGGTCACACGTGGTCTGTGCGTGTTGTGCTGTCGTCCGTGGTGGTCGAGTCACGGCAGGTTTTTCTGGACGGTGAGCACTGATTGGTAGTGTTGGTAGTGCGGATTTGTCCGAGTGTTGGCAAGACTGCACAGCATGACAGACGCCAGCGAATTACTGACCGCAACAAATGCGGCGATTCTTAACTGCCTGACCGCGCAGAGCTATTCTGTGGCCGGTCGCGCGAAGGCCATGGCGCAGCTCAAAGACCTGCAGGCATTCCGTCAGCAGTTGATGGATGAAATCAGCAACGGCAACACCAGTTCCGGCGGCATGGCAACGCTCCTGAGTATGCAGGAGCCGACGATATGAACGCGCTGGATCGGTTGATTTCCTACCTTGCACCCGGAGCGGCACTGAAGCGGATGGCTGCGCGTGCATCGTTGCAGCAGATTGCACAGTTGACCGGCACCCCAAAGGGCCCGTATGCAGCTGCGAATGTCACGCGGTTGAATGCACTGGCGCAGCCGGTCACAAAAGAGAATCAGGTGTCCGGCAGCCGGGTGGATTCCCTGCGATCACAGTCGTGGGATCTGTACCGGGACAATCCATCGGCCCGAAAGATCGTCCGCACGATCGTTGCGAAGGTGGTCGGCAAACGTGGCATGATGCCGGAATCACTGGCCATGAATTCCGATGGCACGCCAAACGTGGAATTCCGCGCGAAGGCTCAGGAGCTGTGGCAGCGAATCCAGAGCGGTTTTGATTCGCGAGGGCTGCCCGGTCGCGGCGGTGTCACGTTCGCCCAATTGCAGAAACTGGCACTGCGGGCAACAGTCCTCAGCGGTGACACATTTTACCGGCTGGTGCCAATTGACCAGACTAAACAGCGACGGCATGACCTGCCAATACCGATCACGCTGCAGATGATTGATGCGTGCAGGCTGGCCGATGAATCGGAGATCGTGCGTCCGGAGATTCCAGAGGGGCACACCGTTTACCGGGGAATTGAGCTGAACGCTGACGGCGAGCGGGTGGCGTATCACGTCCGGATTCAGCCCGCATGGGCGTCGGCAAATCAACCGGGCAACGTCCGGCGTTTCACTGTGGATCAGATTGGGCATTTGTATTCCGAGGAAGACATCGACCAGCTACGCGGCATACCGTGGTTCGCTGCTGCATTGGTGAAGACTCGCAACACTGAGGATCTGGACTACAACGTGCTCAAGGCAACCGCGATGGCTGCCTGTATCGTCGGCACGTACAGCAAACCGACCGGGGCTGCGAGGGTTGGGCTGGCGGCTGGAATCAATCCCGTGGCATCGTCGATTGATGGATCAGACCTGACAGACGGCGACGGAAACACGGTCACAAAGATTCAGCCGGGGATGATGCTGAACGTCGGCAAGGACGGCAAGTTTGAGCTGCTGTCACCGAGTCAACCAAATATGAATCCGGAAGGGTTCGTGCAGCATCTGCAGCGACAAACAGCAAACGCATTTCCGGGCGTTAAGTCTTCGACGGTGACAGGTGATTATCGCAACAGCTCATTCAGTTCTGAGCGGTCTGCAGACAACGACGCATGGCCTGAATTGCACGACGTGCAGGAGTGGTTCGCATCGTCATTTTGCCAACCAATTTATGAGGCCGTCATTCGTGCGGGCATCCTGTCGAATTTCTTTGATGGGATCGTTTCAGCAGCAGAGTTTCAAGCAGATCCGGGCCGTTTCTCAGTCGCAAATTGGCAAGGGCCGGTGGCGTTGTCAATCAATCCGAAGGACGACGCAGAGGCCGCAGCGGCACGAATACACGCGGGGCTGAGCAGCCTGCAGATGGAGACCGCGAAAATTAACGTGAACTGGCGGGATGTCTTGAACGACAACGCTGAGTTGTACGCGATTGCAGAGGCAAAGGGCATTCCCGCTGAGGTGGTCAACAACATCCTCGGCGTTGATACAGCGGACCAGATTGCGGTGGCACAGGCAAACGCCGACGCCGCAGCAGCAGACACACAGCAGCCACGCAAGGCGGGAAACGAGGTGCAACATGTCACGACGATCTAACGCGGCGGCAGCAGCCTTGCAAGATCCGGGGTTTCGGTCTCTGGAAGTGCGGGCGAAGACATTCAGCGAAGACACCCGCAGTGTCGATGCGGTGATCAGCACGGAAACGCCGGTGCTGATGCCGGATTACAGCCGGATGGAAATGGTTCCGGAAGTGCTCCTCAGCAAGGGCGCAGAGTTTCCGAAGGCCCGGCAGATCCCGTTTTTGGACAGTCACAACCGATACTCCGTGAAAGATCAACTGGGCAGTGCCAGAGCCATCACGGTCAATGACGGCAACATCACCGCAACACTGGTGTTTGGGAAGTCGGCAAGCGGCGAAGATGCACTGGCGAGCGTTCGAGATGGGCACATCACAGATGTTTCCGTCGGCTACGAAGTGCTGAAGAAAACATATGTGCCAGACGGCACAACGAAAACGATTTCCGGCCGCGAGTTTGTAGGGCCGGTAAACGTGGTGACGAAGTGGCGACTGCGGGAGGTCTCGTTGACCCCCATTGGTGCAGACGCGCAAGCAAAGCTGCGGGGACTCGATCCGGCAGCGGTCAGGTTTTCGCAAGATGAGGGGTTTGAAATGGATCAGGAACTTCGCGCTTTGCTGGTGTCGCGTGGGATGCCAGCGGAATACACGGACGAGCAGGCTCAGCGGTGGTTGATTGAGAACGCCGGAAAGCTGGCGGACCAGAAGCCGGAACAACGACAGGCACAGGCCCCACAGGCTGCATCAGTCGATGCTGCCGCGCTGGCCACGATGGTTGCTGAAGCGACCCGCAAGGCCATTGCAGACGCAACTGCGCAGCGAGACGCATTTGAAGCCGATGTTCGCGCCTTGTGCGAACTGGCTGGCCTGCCCTACGAATTTGACAACGCCCGCAAGTGTGCAGACATTGCAGCAGTCCGCAATCACCTGCAGACCGCGAAGGCAAAGGCTGCCGAGTCTCTGCCATTCGGCAACGTCCGGATGGTCAGTAGTGGCATTGATCGTCTGCGAACCGATCTGCAGTCCACACTGATTGCACGGGCTGCAGGATCTGCCCTGAACGGCGACACGCAGAAGCTGCAGCGATACGTTAGCGACGACCAGCGGAAGGCTGCAGAGCCGTTCCGGCATGCGACGCTTCTGGACATGGCGACCGAGTTTGTGCGGGCGCAGGGAATCAACACGCTGGGGCTGACTCGCGAGCAGATTGCACAGTGTGCAATGTTCGGCCCGCAGATCGCCGGAATTCGCGGGCTGCGGACCGACGTTCCGCTGCACACCACAGGCAGCTTCGCCAACCTGACTCTCGACGCGATTAACAAGTCCATGATGATCGGGTACACCGAAGTACCTGCAACGTGGCGTGGTCCAATGCGTCAGGGCGATTCGGTGGCCGACTTCAAAACGATTCACCGCCTGCGTCTTGGCGGCATCCCGAATTTGCCGGTTTGGAATGATGCTGCTGATCCGGATCGCGCCAGCATGGCGGACGCCCGCGAATTCTACGCGGTCGAATGCCGATCGTTGGGCGTCGATTTTTCCTACAAGCTGATTGTCAACGATGACATGTCCGCCCTGACTCGGGTTCCGCTGGCTTTGGGTGATTCAGCAGCCCGCACGGTGAACGCCGTGGCGTGGTCACAGATCACCAGCAACGCCGCATTGTCCGACGGTGTCGCTCTGTTCTCTGCAGCAAGCGGAGCACGCAAGCAAAAGAATCTGGAAACGGGTTCTGTCAGCAACTACACCACCGCCATCAATCTGCTGACGCAGAACATGATGACAATGCGGGGCGAGAACACGCCGGAAGGCAATCAGGGACCGGACATCTTGGCACTGATGCCGCGGTACATCTGTTTCCCGGCCGCGCTGCGTGGAACCCTCCTGCAGTTGCTGAACAGCGAAAGCGACCCGAGCAGCAACAACAGCGGGGTGCGAAACATCAACACGGGACTCGTGCCAATCATCGAGCCGCTGTTGGATGCTGACAGCGCGACCGCCTTTTATCTGTTCGCAGAACCGAACCGAGTTGACACGGTTGAGGTCACATTCCTGCAGGGTCAGGAAGTGCCGCAGATTCGGTCGGTGTTGAGTGAAGAAAAGCTGTCGATGACCTACTATGTGCTGCAGTCGGTTGGGGCGAAAGCCCTAAATCATCGCGGCGTTCAGAAGCACGCCGGGGCCTGATAGGCAACGGCTAATTTGACGCGGGGGAATCGCGTGATTCCCCCGCATTTTTGCGAGTCTCTTTTCGTCAATAGCGAAAGGGAATGAGATGATCACCAGAGGAACAAAGCAGTTCGTCGACCTGTTCGACCGGGCACAGTCTTTCACGAGCACGCCTGGACAGAACGGATGGACAATTGCAGACACCAGTTCAGCGGGAACGCCGACCTATCTGTGCATCACTGAAGACGGCGGGGCGGCTGCCATGACACTGGCGGCCACGAGCGAAGCAGAGAACGTCTGCCTGTTTTTCAACGACGTGCTGCCGTATGACCTGCGCATGCTGAAGTATGCGAAGTTTGTCGCGAAGGTTGCTGCCGTCGATGCTGTGAGCACAATCGTTTTCGGGTTGGCTTCAGCTCGCAACGATACGCCGGACAGCGTGGCTTACAATGCATGGTTTCGCATCGAGGGTTCTGCGAGCACGTCGGCAGTTGTGGTCGAAACCGATGACGCAACCACGGACAACGACGACAAGGCCACAGGCCAGACCTTGGCAGCCGTCTACAAGACGTTCCTGATTGACTTCACCAACGGGCTGAAGGACGTGCGGTTTTACATCGAGGGCGAGCGTGTTGCGCCGAGCACGACGTTTGATATGTCCGCAGCCGTGGCCGGTCAGAACGTGCAGCCGATCATTCAGATCCAGAAAGCTTCTGGCACTGGTGTCCCGGCAATCACGGTGGCACTGGTTGAAGTTGCCTATGGTTACGGATACGGTGTCTGATGTCTCTGTCTGACATGATTTCCGCTGATGTCTCCGCCGTGTTCCTCGACAGCGATGATTTCGCTGTCGAGGTCCGGCAGTACGTCAACGGCGAATCATCCAGCCAGCGCAAGCACACGGCAATCGTGACGTGGTATCCAACAGCAGAAATGGACGATAGGGGCAGAGCCACGAAGCGACGCGGGGAGCTGCTTCTGTCGTCCGATGCTGTGGTCACGGTGCGGGATGCGTTTCGCATTGGTGACGATCTGGTGCAGGTCGAGGCGGTAGACGCAAAGCAAGACGGCGCGTTACTTGTGAGGATCACGCAGACACTGCCAGAGACACGAGGGGCAAAGCCCGTGAGGGCGGCTGACATATGAGCGCACTGGACATTCTTGGCATTCTGAACAACACTCGCACGATGCTGTCCGGACTGGTGGCGTGGCAGTCGGTGTGCGGTGTGTCCACAGCAGCGGAAGCGGCGGAGCGAATCTATCTCGGGGGAGTAGAGGCGACGGCTGAGGAAGACACCAGCCCGCTGTGCTGGATCGACGTGAACCCAGCCACGTTTGACTGGATGGCAACCAACCGGGGCCGGGTGACTGTTGAGGCAGTGTTTGAAATTGGCGTACCGGAAACGGAACGCGAAACGTATCAGGATGAATACCGATATGCGTGGACGCAGGCCAGTGCAATTCTGGCGGGCATCAATGCAGCTGTAAATGGATCTGGCCAACTGATGATGCGGTCTCTGACGATGCCGTTGCGTCCGGGGCTGATCAATCCGGAGGACAACGACGGCAGGCACGACTGGCGATTTACGCTGGGGTTTGTGGTGGATGCAATCTGATGCTAAAAATCGAGCTGCAAATCGAGCGGGCAAACCTGACCGCACGAATGCACGCCCGAATCATGCGGGAAATCAACAGGACAGTCGCAGAGAATCACGCAGACAAGCGAGTGAAGCTGCATTTTGAGGAACAGGCTTACAGCCGATACGGGGCACGAAAACGCGGTTCAAAATACGACGCTTACAAGAAGCGGAAGTTCGGACACAACAGGCCAAATTATCGCACGGGGACGCTGTACAGGAGCTTGCGAAAAAAAGTCACGGCAACACAATACGGCAGCCGGTTGGTGATGTCGGCAAGGCTCAACAAATTCATCGACCCGGACGAGTTCGCGAAGATGAATCCAAAGGCCAGAGCAAAGCTGTCGGCAAAGCAAAATCGACGGTTGGCAAGCTGGCAGAAACGGGAAATCGCGGTGCTGACAAAAGCCGAGATTTCTGAAGATCGGTTGATGATGGCACGCATGTACAAGAAGGCGGCAAAGTCGCCAGAGTATTCACGCAAACGCAAACGAAGGGTCCGTTGACATGTCAATTTTCACTCTGGCAGATTTTGTTTTTGGTGCGGCTACCATTCGGCAAATCACAAATGCCGATCATCGCACGAATCAGGAACACCGGAAGGCCATGGTGTCCGGCGGTGCTGTGGTGTCGCAGGTTTCGGGCAAGGCCGCCGGTGAAATCACCAGCATCACCAGCGGGGACCTGGCCGCACTGCTGGCACTGAACAGCGCGGCATTCGTCAACAGTGGTGCGTTTGTCTCCGCGAGCACGATCACGCTGGAGCTGAAGCAACGCAGCGACGGCGGGTTATTCGCCAGCGGTTCGAACCACTATTGCCTGACGGGTTCGAAGGGGCTGCTGGTGCCCACGACCATCGAATGTACGCAGGACGCGGACCACGCAACGGCACAGTGTGACCTGCATTGGTTGAGCACAGATGGACTGACGAAGGGCTGCGACGACGGTAGCAGCCAGGCACTGACCGCGCAGACCTTCAATGCAGAGTTTGCACTGGGGCCGGCCTACATCAACGGAACGCTTCTGGCAGGCGTGCAGGGCGTCAGGATCACGCCGGGAATTGAGGTCACGAAACCGCCATTGGGTGCGGGCGCAGTGTGGCCGACACAGGCCAGCATCAAGGCCGTGATGCCAACGATGGAAATCACGGTGAACCGATTCGCCACGATTGCTTCCACGGTTGGCGACTGGACTGCAATGACATCGGCAAACGTCTACCTTCGCAGGCGTGCAGACAGCGGCGTGTATTCTGCATCGACGGACAACATCCGCTTCACGTTTGCGGCTGGGCTGACGGACACGAACAACATCAGCATCAGCAACAACGATGACGGGTCTGCTACGATCACACTGCACGGCAAGGTTCTGACATCCAGCACGAGCGTAGCGATTCCGTGAGGGGCCTTCGATGCATTTCATGCTGCACATTCCAGAGGCTACACCAGCAACGCTGGAGCACTGCGCACGCGTCAGCGGGCTATCCAGTCTGCTGACTGGTCACGACGTGCTGCCTAACATGCCGGGGCCGCATGGTGGAACAGGGCTGCAAATCGGGTGGCCGTCACCTGCACAGCCTCGATTTCACTATGACGCAGACGGGCAGGAATGGCACCCTTCAGTCCTGCGGGACGAGCACGGCAAACCGCGTTACTACGTGGGTTTGTGGGCTGGGCAACCGCCAAGGGAAAACGAGCTGCGGAGGCACTACACGCAGGCGGGGCCGTTGGTGGAGTTGGGCGGGCAGAGGTGGAAGCTGCCGACCCCAACGACGATTGACGCGCGGGCGGTGTATGCCGATGATGGCAGTATGCGGTGGGAGGTCGTTCGGCAGTTCTCGTGGGTGTGCGATGAAGCCGAGCAATTGCGGCAGACGTACTTGGAAGAATTCGGGCTGCGGTCGATTGTGTTTCGCAATGAGCCGTCAGCTCAAATCAATTGGTTGCTGAAGCTGCTGCAGATCAATTATCGCATCACGCCAGAGGTTGCCGTAGCACTGGATTTGTGGGTTGGCAAGGATAAAATTCTGGACCTGTTTTTGACAACTCTCGGACTGTCGCGGGTGCCAGATGGCGGATGAACGCATTGAGGTTGAATGGATTGCCACGGCCAGTCAGATGGTGGGCATTCTTGAAAAAATCGACAACAGATTTCAACGGCAAGAGCAGCAGTTGAAAAAGCTGGGCACGGCATCGCAACAGAGTGCACAGCTTGCAGAAAATTCATTCAACAAATTGGAAGCCACGCTACGCGAAAATGAAAACGCTCTAAGAAATTTGGCTGTAGGCTCCAAGGAATTTGACGTGCAAATGGCGAAGGTCAATCGCTTGCGCGAAGCCTTCGCAAAGATGAAGCAGACGATTCAAGGCACTGGCAAAGAGCAGGCCAGTTTTGTTCCAAAAAACGAAAAAGGCTCACTGGCAGACATTGAATCGCAACTCAAGCGAGTAGGCGACCAGTTACGCAAGACAGCAGCAGGCGGCAAAGACTTTGAGCGGCTGGAGCAGGTGTACGCACGCCTGAAAATTAAGCAGACCGAACTGCAGGCCGGACTGCAAAAACTTGGGCAGGTGGCGGCTGTTGTGGTCCCTGAGACGGTAGGTTCATTCAACGCACTTGAGCGGGAGCTGAAGGAAAACGAGGCGGCACTGAAGAAGCTGCAGATTGGAACGTCTGCGTTTCAGCAGCAGAAGGCCAAGGTGGACGAACTGCGGAAATCATTGACAAGCGCAAAAACCGCAATGGCAGAGGTTGGGGAGCAGACCGTTGAGACAGGCTCAAAAACCGGCGGCATCCTGTCTGCAGGGATTGGCAAGGTCGCGCAACTGGTGGCCGGTATGGCTACGTTTCAAACCGTTGACACTGCCATTGTTGCCGAACTGGAGAAGGGCCAGCGGCTGCGAATGGAGGCCGCAGGAAGCACGCGAACCTTCGAGCAATCCGTTGCCGACATGGCGTTAAATATCGGGGCCGCAAACGTCCCGCAGGCCCGCCAGATGATCCTGCAGAATGCCGAGTCTCTCGGGGTCACCCCAGCCGGACTGGCACAGTTGTTTTCGTCTGCGATTTCCGGCGGTGCCGCGGATCTGGATGAGGCCTTGAAGCTGTCTGCCGCCACGCTGAAGATGACAGCAGGCGACGTGGGCAAGGCTCAGCCGATCATGTCGGGCATGCTGTCACTTGCGGCAACCACAGGCAACCGAGATTTCACGGCGGCACTGGGGCAGTTGTCGCAGTTTCAGGCAGCGGCCCGTGGTGAGGATCTGGCGCAATCCATCAACAACATGAGCACGGCATTGGCCGCAGCCAACACGCAGGGGGAACGCATTGCAGCACTCGGAGCAGAGAAGACGCTGGAGCTTGCGTCTACCATGTCGCAGATGCTGGCAGATCCGAGAATGGCTGTCACAGGTACAGCGGTCCGTCAGTTGATGGGCAAGATGGATGCGTTCCAGGCAAAAACGCAGGTCAAGCTGGATGACGGCAGCATCAGCAAAATTACGAAAGAGCAGGCCGACGCATTCAATGCACTGAACACACTGGACGATCGGCTGAAGGCCATGCGGGCACAGCCAGAAATCGGTCGGCAGTTTATGTCTACGGTGGAAATGAGCGAAGGGCAAGTGGCTATTCGGCAACTGGTGCTCGGCGGGAAGGCGGTCGAGGAACTGGAAGCGAAGTCGCGGGGGCTGATTACGGGACTGGCAGGCGGGCAGGTCGAGTTCGAAAATCTGTCCAAGGTGATTGGCGAAAACACGAAGCTGACACAGGCGGCGAATCAGGCGCAGGCACAAATGGAAGTGTCAAGGATTCAAAATCCGGTTCGGGCAATTGAGGGTCAGATTTTAGACGAGTTCAGCAAGACGATAGCCAGTGTAAATCTTTCGGGATTGGACTTTGTTGGCGAGGCGTTGGCGAATCGGGGGGTTCAGATTTCAGCAGCGCGCGGTGAGCCAGTAGGGCCGACGGCAATTGAGTTTTTGAAGGCGTTTCAGCGTGAGGCTGTAATTGGTGGCGAGGTGTCAAGGCAGGACCGCGCGACGCTTCAATCCGCAATTGAACGGATTACGCAATTGGTCGAGTTGCAACAGGCCCAACAGGCACAACCGCCAAGGCCTGTGAACGTCAACCTGCAGGCACCGCCAGCACGTCCCAAAGAGGCACCATTGCCAGCGGAGTTTGCCCCATGACGATTGCCATGTCCACAATGACAACGGGAGCAAACCTGCACGGGACGATCAATCCGACGCCGTGGGAACTGATGGAATCAGTCCAGCGGTTTTTTGGTCTGACTGGCGAATATCATTTGATTGGCAGACTGAGTGGCAGAAACCTGAGTGCATGGATGCAGTTTCGCGGATACAATTCGCAAAACGCTTTGCTGTCTGCTGTCACGACGCTGAACAATCAGGTAGGCGAAGCGGGGACAGTGACGTACACTGTGGGTACTGACGTGAGCACGTTTGCAGGTTGTATTTTCATGGGCTTCGAGCCGGAGGAAGATCCGTGGGTGGATGCCTCGGGCGTCAACGGTTGGCAGATTAAGGGGCGGCTAAAATGGCGACAGGTCAAGGGGTGACGGATTCGGTGGTTGATGTGGACAGGTCATTTGTGCCAGACGGCCCGCTGAGTTTGGACGAGCACAGGCAGGCTGAGTTCGCAAAAATCGTGCAGCCGGGTTTTGGCGGTCAGGCTGCGGCACAGCAGACACAGGCACCAATACCACAGGCTGAATGATGAGCAGCACAGACGTTCTGAACACCACGGGATCAGCGGCGTTTCAGTTCCCCGAGATGAAGGTCTATCTCGGGGCGTCTGATGGATCTGCGCCGCCAGATAGCAGCCCGACGGTGTTCGCAAACGTCTATTGCTCGCGCGTCGTGCAGTCCGCATCTGGCAGCCGGTTGGATTACGCTGAGTTGACGTGGGGACTGACCGGGCATCTGATTAACCGGACGCAGCCTGCAAACTTCGCCCGCATGGTGGACGTGAGAATTCCGACCAGTCCAACAGAGCTGAAGATTCATCGCGGCGATTATGTGCGTGAGTCGATGCGACTGGATGCAACCGAGGAATCGTTGACAGCACAGAGCCAGATGCGGCATTATCATTTCGGAAACCCGCTGACGCATTATCGGGTGTGGAGTTCGAAGGAACAGGATCTGGTCAACATAGAGGATGACATCGTTTTCAATCCGACTGTGGACGGCAAAACAGAATTCAACCGCAGCACGATTTCCCTCACATCGACGGACCACAATTTAGTCACGGGGAACCCGTATGCGTGGACACACCCCGAGATGTGTGATTCCGACAGCGGCGAAACGTACAACGAACAAGAACGGTTGGAGTGGTCGCTGGCGGATGCGGTTGCTTCTCTGCTCTATCGTTTGAATTCAGCGAAGACGTTTATTGATTATCCGGACTACGCCACGCTGCAATCAATACTGTCGATCGGTCCGAAACTGCGAGATGTGCGTATTCCGTTGGGCACGTCTCTTCCGGCCGCATTGGACGCGATTCTGATTCCGCACGGGTTCAATTGGTATCTCAATTACACCACAGCATCAAAGCCGACAATTGCAATCTTCCGTATCGGCAGCGGCACAACAAAAAGCCTGAAGCTGCAGGCCCCCGGCGGAACGCTGAACCTGACACAGAGCAACGTCAACAGGCTGAGCATTGACAGCAACATCGCAGACAGTTTCAATCAAGTGACGGTCATAGGCGACTTCATTCGGCGCGAAATCACGCTCCCCCTGTATCCGGCGTGGAGTGCAGACACTGACACGCTGGAGCCGTATCAACTGGCGAAGGACGGTCCAGACTTTGAGGACAACCAATCGACGTGGCGGTTGTGGATTGCGAACGAAGCAGGGGACTTAGATCCGGGCGTGCAGAGACTGGGGCAGTATCCGACAGTGCCGCAGTTCGCCGATTCAGAGGTGTTCGAAGCGGTCGTTGATCATCGCAGGACAATTGAGGACCCGATAACACGCATCACTCTCGACCCCGCAAGCGGTGCGGGAGCAAACGCGACCAGAGACCAGCGCATTCCGGTGCTGGTCGAATACAGCACGGATGCCGCGCCACCGTACAGTTTCAAGCCGGCGGAGGATGGATGGTCGGTGAAGATTTGTCCCGATCAAATTGGGGTGTATTTCGATGGCCATGATATCCCGGTTGAACTGTACGAAGCTGGCAACAATCACCGCCTAAGAATCACTGGCGTGGTGGCCGGGGACACGCGGCTGAAGGTCACAGCAACACGCAGCGCAACGAACGCGGTAAACGGCAGGTTATTTGAAAAAGTCCTGTTCATGCCGGACAAGTGGCAGAACATAAAACGCCAACCGAATTTCGAGTTCGCCAGCCGTTTTGTGTACGGCGATTATCCGGCAGATGAACGAGACGACACAGCAGCCGCGCTGGCGTATGCCGAGAAGATTCGAGACCAGAATCATTTCGCGGACCTGTCCTGCGAGTTTCGTTTGCCGGGATGGCACGACGAATACAAGATCGGAGATTTGCTGAGTGAGGTGGATGGCCGTGAACTGTCCCTGAATGCAGCTCCGGCAGGTAGCACGGTGAACCGATATGTGCAGATCGTCGAGCGGCGTTTTGAAATGGGATCAGCAGGGCCGGAAACGGTGCTGATTGTGGATCGCGGGGTGACGCAGTGAAGGGCCGCAGGCAATTCCGCACACTGACACACGGCAGCATCCGGCGGTATCAGGCGATACTTGACGCCGACCTGCTGGCGGCCCACGATATGTTTGAAGATCCTTCAACGGCAACAGCCCACATTCTGCGCCGCAAAAGCAACGGCGATTTAGAAGTTACGCGGCAGGTGGTCACGGTGGTGAATCGCTTTGAGAACATCTCGATTGACGCTGACACTTATATCAAAATTGAATTCATCGACGGCGAATGGCAGCCATACGCAGCCGATTGCGGACCGAATTCGCAAGGTGCGTCCAGTCTGCTGGTGAGCGTACAGCCCGAGGCGTCTGCAGGCGTGGGAGGTCCGTGAGATGCTGATTGGGTGCGGGTGTCAGTGCACGGACCAGGTCAGCGAATCCATTGTGGCGTCAGAGCCTTCGGTGGATACGCCGTCGAGTCTGGCACAGTCAAACAGTTCGGCATCGGTGGACGTGCCACCGCAGTATTGCGGGGCGTGTATCAATTTCCCGACGCGGTGGCGCGTGAACATTCCGCATTCGCTGTTCACGTTCAACAGCAACATCGTACCGCCACCGCTGGGCTATCCGTCATTTCGCAATTGTACGCTGACCAGTCCGGGCAAAGGCTATCTGCTGACGGCTTACACAGGGCCTGTAGTTCGCAATGTGGTCAACGCCATTCATTGCCAGAGCTGGGCAAGCGCGGAAAAGCGAATCAACGTCAGCGCGTACAACTGCGATCTGGCAGCACCGTGCGCGAACGACCCGCTTAACAGGCCGCGAGTGCAACTGGAGGCGTGGAGCATAGACGACGGCCAGCCAGGGTTCACAACGTTTTTTGCGCTATACTATGCATGGTCGTATTGCGTCAGTGCACCGGGTTCAACAATCACTCAGCACAATTATTTTGCCTACCGCTGGAGTTGGTTGGTGCATCGCGACACGCCACCGCTGTACGTTTCATGCGTCAGACGGTTTTTCGCAGGCGACACCGTAGCGCAAACCAACTGGCCTAATCTGTTTTGGGATATGCCGTATCTGTTCGCGTCACCGCCACCGCCTACGCTGGAGGTGATTCCCGCATGAGCCGGTGCAGGTGGCAAGGGCAGACGGTCGGCGATTTTATTGAGTGTGGCAACAGTCAGGACATGCTGCACAATGGACGGCTGCCGGTTTTGTTCTGTGCGACTGAATGCCCGTATCGACAGAACGCGGATTACCTGAGCGATTCGGCACGACTGGCTGCGGCGACATCTCAACCCTACCGCCCTGCCCCGCGTTCCTGCGGCACCTGCGGCACCGTCAAACGCCGAACATCAGCGACCCAGTTCGTTTGGCCGTACTGGCACGCTGGAGCCTCCGGCGATGAAATCCGCTGGAGTATCCGCAGTGTGGAGCAGCATTACGAGGGCAAAGCCCTCTGTACGATCGTCGGCGACCGTCCGCCCTGGTGGCGTGGTCATGTGATTGATTGCCCCCGGATCGGCCCGACGGCAAACCGGGGATTCCGGGACATGCTGCACAAGATGCACGTCATTGCCACACACTCGGAGATTCAAAGCGAATTCGTGTGGATGATGGACGACGTGTATCTGGTCAAGCCAGTTTCACTCGACGAGCTGCAGCAGCCTCGCGCGTACGGTTGGCGGGAAGATGTCTCGAACTCGTGGCAGAAGCGGAAGTCCAACACGATGAGACTTTTGCGCGAGGCCGGACACAGCAATCACGACTACGCCACACACCTTCCGCACCATGCCGAGAAATCGAAGTTGGCGGATCTGTTCGAACGTTTTCAGCTGAGATCGAACACCCTCCTTTGGGAAGTTTTGTATGGCAACGTGCACAGATCCCGCCCGATCAGGCCAGAGCCGTTTTTCTGCCGTCTGTTGGCCCCTGTGAGCCTGCCAGAGCTGCGGCAACGGGCGCGGCTGGCCAGTGTCCTGAATCACGTGGCAACGGGCTGGAATGAGCCTCTGAGGCAGTATCTCAGCGAGCTGCTGCCGACACCCGCAACCGGAGAGACTGAGGATTCCGGATTCCGCCCTGAGTTCCGGCGCGTCGGCAGACCGCAGCGGAAGCCAGTGAAACGCAGGCATCCGTCAACGTGGAAGTGCAATCAGCCGCAGCCGGTCGAGTGAGTTTCCAAAAATCTTTCGAGATTCTGCTGAAGACCGTTGACACGTTGCGCCGATAGTGTAAGATGTGGACGTGCGGTGAGGGCCGCAGCAACAAACACACAAGACCGGGAGATACAGTGATGAGCAAGGCTATCGCAGAAAACGTGGAGCGGGTGTGGGGCAAGTGCTGGTTTATGATCGTGCCCGAAGTGCGTCTGGCAGCCGTCAAGTCTGCTGTGCTCGAACACCTGCGGGCGCAGGACGAAGACACGGTGGCAAAGTGGAGCGGCGAAACAGTGCTGGCAAAGTTGGCCAAATGGGAATCGGAGACTCTGGAGCGTTTGGCAGCCCGCGCGATGTCGGTCAACTATCGGGGCGAGTGATGACCTGCCCACACGACAGCATCAGCCTACCGACCACGAGCGACCCGCAGACCATCTGTGCAGACTGCGGGCAGGTGCTGGAGCCGTGGGAAGTCCGCATCTGCGAACCCTGCGGACAGAATTCTGAAAAATCTTTGTGATCAGTGTTGACACAACGTGCCGATAGTGTATACTGACACGACGCGACTGCTGAGGGGCAGTCGGAAACAAACACACAAGCTGGGAGACGCAGAGATGAAGATCAGCAAGACCACAGTAAAGATGGCCGATCGTCGTGGGGTGCTGGTGACTATCAGAACCTACAACGCGGCAGAGCTGCGGCAGATTCGCCGGAAGGTCAGCAGCGACGATCAGGCGGCAGTGGTGGTTGAGTTCTGCGACCCGAACAGCGATGCGGCGGCGTGGTATATCGACAGCGGCAACACACTGCACTTCGCGTCAGCGACCATCGGCGAAGAATGGCCAGCAACAATCTTCACCGAACAGGACATCCGGGGACTGCTGCCAGCCTTCGCGGAAGCACTGGTAGCCTGACAACACCCCCAACACCCGGCGGACCGTCTGCCGGGTTTCCAATCGGTTTTTTGAGGGATCTGAGAGATGCAGTGGGCAGTCTGGATTACGCTAAGCAATGGTGGGCGGTCCCGGTTTGGGGTGTACGACAGCCGCGAGGAGGCAGACGTAATTGCGGCGTTAGTCGGCGGTGTAGTGGAGTTGGTGTGACATCAGCCCGCCAGCCGGCGGGCGTTTTTTCGGAGGGGTTGAGCAATGGGAAGGCGGGTAATTATTGACGGTGTGGAGTATGTTCCAATAACACAGGGCACGCCACACGCAGAGCAAATAGCACGAGCGTTGATGGAGCAGTTCTGGGGCGAACTGTCGGAAGATCGTGACTGGCAGACAGAGGCAGGGGAATTGTTCGTGCATATTGATGAGTGCAGTCACGATGCTATGCCTGTGATGGATGTTGTTGCGCGTATAATGTCACGTAGTGGGGGAAACTGAAATGGGGCATTTGATAACAACAGCCGAGCAACTGGCAGAGGCAATCGTCAGCGACCCCGAGCGGGTGGCGGCGTGCTTGGGCCGGATCAACCGATTCGGCGGACAGGTGCCGAACTGCACTGTGCTGCGGCACAGCCTGCACGTATTTGAGCGGGTTGACGCTGACACGGATTCATCGGACGCGGCGCGGCTGTGGGCACTTTTGCACGACTGCCACGAGATACTTACGGGCGACGTGGTCCGACCCTATGTTAATGCGCGGTTGCGGATGGATCAGTGGCAGATCGACGAGGTGATTGTCAGGCGATTAGGCTCGCGTGTCCCATTCGCCGAGAGTCGTGATGGTCAATTGGTATCCGCGGCCGATCGGGCGGTGGGCGAATGGGAAATGCTGGAAATCGGGCAGGACCGGACACCCTATGATGTGTGCACGTTTGCGTTGGCGTCATGGGTGCGACTGGTGCGGGAACTGATTACGATCGGGGGTGCGGCGTGAGTGATTCTCAGCTGGAGTCTCTGAGGGCAGTTGCGGCGCGTGAGCGTGGCCACCTGCTGGAGCACTGTCCGCCAATCCCGGTGGTATCAGATTGGTTTCTGGAGGTCGATCGCGATGGCCGACTTACAGGCCAGGTGATCAGCGGAGCCTGCACCAGTCACGTGCAGTACGATCCGAGGTTCCGCGCCGTGTTCCGCCATGACTGCACATTCTACAGCTCGGGGCTGGGCGAGTGGTTGCACGTGGTGGAGACATTCTGGCGGCAGACTCTGAGGCAGTGGCAATCTTACAGGCGACTAGGCGAGGTGCTGCAGGCTGCCGAAGACTGCACGCCGGAGACGCATGAGCAGGCTTGGCGGGCGGTCTATGAATGTCTGGGGTGGAATCCGGACACAGAACGAGAGCAGTATTTGGAGCGGAGGGCGCGGCGATGATTCCGTTGGCAATCAGACGCCACAGCCTGCAGGATTTGACGCTGGGACAGTCCACACTCCTGACAGTCCCGTCCTGTGAGGAACGCCAGATCCGCAGGGGCGTGGGCACCCTGAACGCTGAACGCAGCGACGGGCTGCGGCTGAAGACCCTTAGGACGCCGAGCGGCCTGCGAGTGTGGCTGGTCGAGTCGGTCGAGGTTGCTGACTGTCC
>Ga0181343_1000319_pt1 | contig 22313 bp, 29 predicted proteins | sample Su13VDMLBSD_FD_130110 | JGI IMG/M metagenome (GOLD analysis project Ga0181343, IMG submission 130110) | Freshwater viral communities from Lake Michigan, USA - Su13.VD.MLB.S.D | ecosystem: Environmental > Aquatic > Freshwater > Lake | place: USA: Michigan | collected 2013-07-15
ACAGTTCGCTCATTCATAACGTCAAAACTAGAGCCAGTACTATCTAGCAATCTATTAAGTAAAGCATCGGCAATCTGTGTTCGTTTGTGGATGTGGATTGGAATAATAGAAAAAACGTCACCGGGTTGTGGCTGAGACGTAAATGGATCTTCTGTAGTGATGTATCCATTTAATTGATTGTAATCAGTAACTGGAACTGATTGACCAGAACAAGTACCAGTCGTAAAAACAATTGTCTGTTCGTTATACGTATCATCTAGTGCGGACAAGTTTGTACTAAACGTGGTGTATGTGGCGACTACAGTACTAGTTACCACGCCAGTAATACCAGTGTATACAGAAGCTAGGTTGTCAAGCAATTTGCCAAAACTATCAGCAATAGTATGACCACTAGCAATCTCGTCCCACACAGCGTCAGCTACTTCGGCAAGAAAGGTTGCATCAGTAGCTGCATCCGTAATGACATTATTCTGAAATTGATGCACGTTTGCCGATACGTGATTTTGACCATTAACTTGTATCTCACTTGTTGGAGATGAAGCCAATGTTCTTACTGTTCTTGCACCAAAAGTATTTGCTGTAACGTGTGATGAAAGCAGCGCATTCCATACAGCATTTGCAATTGATGGGTATCTATTTTCAATACTAAACTGAAATAACGGCACGTTGACTGTTTGTGTGTCAATTACAGCACCAACAAGTACTACAACGTAATCGTTTCCTGCTGCGTAAAATCCAGCGTCAGTGTTATTGCTAAGGTCAATTGATAAACCACTTAGTCCAGTGACGCTGTCAAACCCACTTGTGTCAGTTATTCCTGCTACAGAGGTTCGCTCGGTGACAGATGTGTTTTTGTATACGCGAATTGCCCCGGCTGTCGTGCGGTTAACTGATGCTCCGGTAGATGCATTAGTGCCAAAGAAATAACGGACTGTACTGTTGGCTACAAAGTCACCGATGTATGGAATCAATTTATCAACCTCCCACCTATGACAGGTCCACCGCCGGATGCACCAGCAGATTGCGTAAAGTCAGTAACGTCTAAACTCATTGCATATCGCACTGTTCCAGATTCAGTCCACGTTGTTAATGAAGAATCAGCTTCAAGGCCAAATGATGGAATATCTGATAGGCAGTTGGCATCTTGTGATCTATTAAACGTAAATCTGCCTAAATCAAAATTATTTCCAGTAGCATAAATCCCAACGGCATACTTGACACCTGTTGTTAATGTTTGTGGAGAACTAAATGGAATGTATACTGCGCCGTTTGCCGTTGACACCGCATTAGTGAATGATGGAACACCACCATCGGCAATCTGTGTCGATGAAATCAAAGTAGGTGGATAGGATGTTGCGTTATATAAACGCAAAGAAGCAGTAAGAAAATTATTTTCAGCACCAAACGGAAGCAATATACCTTGTAAAAGACAAGTTGACCCCATCGATGTTGGTATTGTAAACGCTGTGCCTGAAAACGCATTAGTTCGACCCGTAGATGTTGATGACTGTACTGGATAACCATAAGACTCTGTTGCTGATGCAACACCCCACCTAAACGGGCCAGTATTTTGCGTCCATGTCCTAGCAAATGGCTGACCAGACATCAATGTGTAGTCACGCTTACTTTGATCCTGTGTGCTAACAAGAGATAATCCACCACTCCATGTTCCATATGTTTCTAGGCCTATAGCAATTGTAGTTCCTCTCGTAATAACTTGTGGCGTAGTAAGGTTCCACCATACAAAAGTTGGTTGTGTAATACCTGCTGTCACACTAATTGGGTTTGGATCTGTATATATCTTGCTAGTTAATGGATTTGCTGGTAAGTCTTGACCTTTTACATATTGCCACATTGCAATACGCACTGGTGGTGTGCCACTAGAACTTCCAACACACATTCCAAGTTGCGTAACGGTCATGGTTTTTTCTGCTGTAAATACATTTACAATGTATTGACCAGCAGCAGTAAATGTCCATTGAGAATATCCAAATGGAGGCTGGTAACCAGTGCTGTAACGACCAAGGAAATTTATTATCACGTAACAACCACCCAGTTGTTATCAGGATCACTAATAGATAATGATGCAGTTTTGCCATCAACGCGTTGTTCCGAATAGTCCATAAGAAGGAGTGTTCGCAACAATAAATACAATTGTGATGACAACACTGTGCAATATTGTTGAAATGATTCATTATTGTCAAAAACAAGAGATTCAGAATCATTCCACCAGATGACAATACGACCATCTGTCAATTCATCTACTCTGTGTAATTGGGCAGATGCTTCGTAAGTCATTCACTTACCTTCTTCAATGCTTTTTCAATTATGATATTAAATGCCTGTACAGTGCGTAAGCCTAACGTGCCTAACAAAAAAGACAAGCCAATCATTTCATGTGGCTTGTCCCATCCAAGTTTTGCTGCAACCAGAGGAGTCAGATAAATAGCAGACGCAGCTCCAGACAGAACAGTAACTATCCCCTGCACAACTGATTTAATTTTTGGCCAGTCGGTTCCAATTACAGCACCAATTAATCCAGCCAGTAATTGATTTAAATCAATATGCAGTTTATCCATCGATGTCCCTCGTCGTTTCGCTGACACGTCTCACCTCCGGTAGTTTAACTGAAAATACTGGTAGGTTGCTATCTTGTCGCATGAAGAAGGCAATCAACGCAGTTGTCATAGCCGGTATACCAGCCCTGATGCCTTCTATGCTACACAATAATAAACTGCGTGTCACCATGCCAAATGACGCATTCTCTGGAACGTGCATGGCCTTCCAAGCCGAATCAAACTCAGGCGCAGCAGACGCAACGAATGCGCCAAGTGCTAAAAGGAATAATCGACCCCATGCAATATTCATTTTATTTACCTGCTGGTGCTACTGGTGGTATTGCAAACAATGCTCCGGGAGTTTTGTATGATGTGTCTAATTGTGCCCATAATGTCATACGCGACATGTCGTACCAGTCTTTCCAGAATGCACGACCAACTAATGATGGATCATCGTAGTTCTTCATTGCTATCTTTGCAGCAGCATATGCTGGTAACGCTTTAAGTAATATGTCGTCCGGAGCAAATGTAAACGTGCCAGATCCAGTAGTAATAGGTGTAGCTATTATCGCTCCCGTGACTGCAATTGTGACAGCAGATGTAGGTTTTGGATACAAACCAATTTGGTGTGGACCATTACGATACCAATAAGCTGGTGTGCCTGATTCATTTAAATAGTTGTAACTATAAGCTTGTAGCTCTTGCTCACCACACCTAGTCAGTGGAGTCGATGCAATTGTTACTAATTGTGGATACCAAAGATCGGTATCAGCAAATGAATTCACACGAGATGTTGTTGACGCAATACTAATTGATCCTTGCAAATAACAACACGTGCGTGTCATTTCAATGGCAGCTTCATTAATATAGTCTAGTATGGTGTCATCAGATGAAACTGTAGCAGCCCCACCAACACCAGTAGCTAATTCACCAACAACACTAGCATCTGTCTCATTAAGTAGCTTAAGTGTTTCATTTCGTAATACAGTAAAGCCGAGTGCCATTAGACTGACCTCCGTACATACATAGCAGCGTTAGACTCTATGTGACCAAGTCTATCAAGGTATTCGCCTTTATATATTGTCATTCCATCCATATCACGCAACTGCATCGCACGTAGATATAGAACATTATATACAAGGCAGTCGTGAGCCATTTCTGGTAATGGACATTCTGTAGTATCAGTATTTGGTACAGGGTCGCCGTTAGAATCGTATTGCCAGTAATCGCCCGGTTGCGCGTAACCCTCAATTAATAAACCATTAGTAACGCTTGAACTCGGTGGTGGCATTAACACAATCTTGTTCATTCCGTGAACAACACAAAATTGTGGAACATATTCAGCTTGCATGTTTCTGTAGTCATCAAGAATCTGATCACTAAAACTAGCAAGTTTAATTTCAGTGTAATCGCCGGTTTCGTCTTTGATCCGGATTACTCTGATCTTGTAAATGTCAGGGGAACAATAGTCGCTTGTTCCCCCGACGGTAGAAAGATATCGCCGACCAACATAACAGTCAGTCTTTCTGGCAATATCGTTAGTTGCCTCAAGGATAATGTAATCTAGGCCAAACGGATCTCTGTCATGTTCTCCACCAAAATAGTGGCGACCAAGCATACGAACCTTTTGTTTAATTTGACCTAGATTCATAATTTACTCCTTAGACAACTGCGCCGATACGGCTATTTGCAATGTAAGCGTCGCGGATAGCAATGATGCCACCTGCTGCACCATTGCTGGTACATGCTAATCGCAAATATGGACGAGCCGTCGGGCCAATTGGAATGACAAACTGTCGTCCAATATCCGATGTACGCAACTTAATAAACTGAATAGTAGCCGTACCGTTAGAGGCATAGACACTTCCAGATACCATTGCGTTATTAACAACAGGTGCTGGTTGACTACTTAATGGGCGGAGTGTAAAAGTTGTAGTGCTTGGAACACTAGCAACTTCAGATAATTGCCCAACAGCTGCAACAGCCAACGAAAACGCTGGGCCGTATTGTCCAGTACCAGCAGTACTAACATACACAATGTCGCCAACTGCGAAACCGTGTGCAGCTGCACTTGTAAACACACCGGCAGCAGTAGCTGCGTTTGTAACAGCAGGTGTACCAGCTGCAACAGTTGTTGTTGGAACGTTAGTATCAGCAGTACCAACAGTAACCCAAGTAATCAGGTCAGTAGATGCCTGAACACTAAATGTTTGTGATGTAACAGTAGAAGCAATTGTTGCGTCTACGATTGCAAACAAATCATTGCGGTTCGAGTTGCCGGGTAATACGATACCGCCTGCGTCTGGCGTATCTTCAGCGTACTGTGGACGACCAAGAACAGCAGTCTTGGACCAACCGCCATATGCCAAAGGACACGATGTAGCAACGGTTGCAGCTGCACCGGGCGAGAATGCACCATAGTAACTTACTACGTTAGCTCCGGGAGCTGCAGCAATAGTAGAAGTACCAAGAGTTCCCGTACCAAATAAAAACGAAAGTTTAAGATCTCTAGCCATAATAATCCTCCTTACGGATTAGCAATGCGGACACCCAAGCGACCAATAGCGCGAGTGTTCTGTGCCATTAAGCCACAACCCCATTCAAATAGGACATTGTGCATAATTCCATTTTCCTGTGACTTACCAAGGTAATCAGGCTTTAACGGCTTTGGCTGCCATCCTTCAAGATATCCATTGCCATAACGTACAGCATAAATAGTTGTAGCGTTTGCAACAGAAACAGTTGCTCCAAGCGAGTCTTGCCAAGAAACAGTTACGTTCGTTGGAATGACAGGGGTTAGACCATCTGCCTTACGTCCTACGACACGTACCTTTGCGTTCTTGAATTGTTCTACTGGGCGGTCAAAGTTATCTTGAGTTGTATCAAAACCAGAACCAAGTCCCATGACGCGAATAGCCATTTCAAAATGGCGCTTCGTTTGCTCATTCATATAAAGAACAATGCCATCGCCATCTGGAGCAGACATGTTGTCAAAAAGGTTTTGAATATCGTGCATCAAACGGTTTGCAGCACCAGATCCAGCAGTTGCACTTGAAGTTGCAAGCAAGTTGCCAAATTCAATGTTTGCAGTGGATGCAATATTCATGTCAGATGCAATATCAAACTGCTGCCAGTTGTCAAGGCGGTACTTAAGTCCGGGGAAACAGTCAGGAGTATTACCAGCAACTAAACTCGTAGGGTCGTTGTTTACGAATTTGTCATTGAAGTCATACGCAAAACCTTCCATGAACATCTTGACCTGAGCGTCTACAGGATCAACAATTGCATCTGGCTGATCAAGAAGAACGTGGTCAACAGTAATCATGTTACGCATTAAGAACATCTGCTCTTCGTACGACTTTGGCTTACCCTTTACAGCTTGTGGCTGGGAGTTAATTCCAGTCCACGTAGGAGTAGGAATACCAGAGTTCGTGTAGCGCAGACCAATCTGGCGTAGCGATGGGGATGTGTAGAATGGGATGTCCTTGACTGCATTCCACGTTTGATGAAGAGATTTGGTGATCTCCTTGACCATAGGATCGTTCGATAAGATCGCCTGATCTGCAAGGGTCAAAGCACCGTTAAAGTCAATAGCCATTTAAGGCCTCCTTTATCGAATACCAAGCATTCTTGAGAATATGCCACTTGAACTCTGGCGAACAGGTTCAGTTTGGCGGACTACGGGAAGAGCTGAATCAGCTGTACTAATTGGGGTGGGAGCACGTCGTTGTTTGGCAACCATTTCTGCCAACTCAGGCACCATGCTTTCAATTAGGCCTTCAACTTGATTATGAACATGTTGAGCTGCTTCTCGTGGAGACATACCTGCATTCATCAAGTTGTCTACCATTTGAGTTGCTCTACGAGCATATGGAAATTCTGTAAAAGCAGCATTGCGCTGCTGTTGCATTAGAACGCCATTGACTTGCTGATTTAGTTTGTCGTATCTGTACTTCGTAATTTCAGCTTCGGCTTGTGCTTCTGCTAGTTGCGGATCAAGATACTGGTCATTTTGAGCAGCTAACCATTTTTCACGAATTTGTTGTTCGTACTGTTGTTCTTGCTGAGCCTCTAGTGCTTTGCGTACATCATCAGCTGAGTTAAAACCATTTTCCTCAAACTGCTTAATTACGTCTGCCCATTGGTCAAACTTAGATTGAACTTCGCGTCCAACTTTGGCTTGCTCGTTAACTTCCCTGAATCTTTCATAAGGAACAGCTTCAGGCTCAGTTCTACCTAGATTATCCATAAGTCGCTGTCGAACTTCTTCTTCAGCGCTGTATAGATCTAAAGCAGCATTCCACTCATCGTCATAATTGTCATCACCATCGGTGTCTGCGTATGCCTGACCTTCAGAATCGTTTAACGCCCATTCCTGATTATCGCCAGTGGCGGCCTGACGTACATGATCAATTAGTGCAGAACCAACGCTTGTTTCGCCCGTCGCCGCTGCTGGTGAGTCAGCGGTTCGCATCACCATCTCTTCGGACATTTACAATATACCCTCATTTTCTTGCATTGTGCCAACGTCTTCCATAGGCATGGTTTCTTCCATTGGCATACCGCCTCCTTGTTGTCGTTGCATAATTGCTTGACGTGCCTCGTCTGGATTGAACATATCCCCTTCAGGTAGTTCTTCTTCCATTTCTGGCATTGGAGGCCTTAGCTGTGGTTCACCCATACCCATCATCCCACCCGTGCTACCTAAACCAGATTCCATGTCATCTGGCTCATCTTGCGACTCAAGACCAGCCTTAGCTGTTAACAGAGTAATATCTGCCTCTAGCTTTGCCTGAATCTCTGCACGTTTCTTCGCAATTTCTATTTCAGCCTTTGCTTGCTCAGCTTCTATATCAAATGATGGTTGCTGTTGTTGTTGAGACTGAGCTTGCATTTCCATTTGTGCTTGCATCATTTCTTGCTGCTGCACCTGAGCTTGCTTAATTTTGTTCTGCTGTTCTTCTAAGTGGTTTAGGATCTTTGATGCCTCTGGCATATTTACTAACTCAATGAACAACTTATTTGTATCTGGATCAGCTGGATCTCCGAATACTCCCATCTGGCGTAGTGTTGCATATTTCTGCAACCTAGCTTCTGGGCCATCATCCATAGCAGAACCCGGAACATATACAATCCTGAACTGACCTCCGTTACGAATAGCATCAAAGCGCATAACACCTTGCTTAAGCTGGTCGCTTGGAGCGTTTTCTTCTTGCATATTTCCTACAAATGGGACAATAGCAAACTGCTGTACAAGTGATACTTCCCACTCTTTAATCTTGTAGTTGCTAATTTCTATGTCAGCTCGAACAAACGAGTGTTGTGTGTTGTCCGCTTTTTGCAACAATCGTACTGCTTCGGCTGGCGTACCAGCTTGAGCCATACCTTGGCTGACATCATGTAGGCCAGCTACATCTGCCATATCCTTTTCAATAAATTGAAGTATTGGGAATATGTCACTACCGACTCCCGGAGACCTTACAATCTGAGGTGGTTGAGATCCACGATCGTAGTAGATTTTTCGGTACACGCGGTTTGCATCGTCAATGGTGTCGCTCTTATTGTCAAATGCATCTGCGCCAATCTTACTAAGTCGCTCAACCATGATGTAGTCTTTTTGACCCTCAAATTGCTCAAGGAGTTTAGACCACAGTCTGTTGTACATTAACTGTAGCTGCGTAAGATCAAAGCCAAGACTGTATCCGTATGGCGTACCTGCGCGTGGCTGCCATCGCAAAGGAATGAACGGAAATGAGTCACGCTTCTCATAAGGCCAGATGCCAGCATACAGAAGTTGTGAGTTTGTAGATACTATGTAACGACCTTTAGGATAAAGAGCACTAGGCTTTTCCCAATATTCGTACACAGTTGCAGCATGTTTTCTTGCATCGTAACTTGTCTGTCTTGCTGGGGTTGGATTTGTGTATCCGAATCCGCTTCCTGCTGCGCCATCAAGATAATTGTCCACATAACTAGCATTGTGTCCGGTGAGTGCATCTGCTTTTACTCGCTTTCCGATTTCACCGTATGAGTCAACAAACCAACTCAACGGTTTAACCATTGCATGAATAAGCCAGCGCACATCATCGTCTTGCTTAGCTGTAGGATCAAGATAAACATCAAATGCTGGAAGGATTTGCTCAACAACATCACCAGCATCAAACTGTTTATGGCCAACTACTTCTTGACCAGAAACATCGTAAAGTGGAACAACTTGACTTTTATTGCTATCCCAAAATATCTTTAAATAGCTGGTACCACACACACATGCCCAGCGAACACGTTCTTTTAATTGCGTTTCTCGCCCAAACTTCTTAGCGTAATGCTTGATGATAAAGTTGGCTTCATCCGCTGCTGTTCGATCACGGTCACTTTCTGATAGTGGAACAGCACTAGCGTCTGGGCTACCTTGCGTAAGCTTGCCAACAACTCCGTCAATAAGTGGACGCATTTTGTTTACAACAACATAACGGGTTGGCTCTTTGTGATTCTGTAATCGAACAAGGTTACGGGCGTTACTGTTAATCCTAAACCATTGTCGGCCTTCAAAGAACGCAACTGACAGCGCCCATTCAGTTTCCATCTCCTGTCTAGCACGTTGCGCAGTTTCAAATTGACCTTTTACAAAATCGCAAACTTTCATCGCCTCTGCTGGTGTTTCAGCAGGTAGGACTTGCCAGTCTTTTTCTTCTTGGTCTAAATTTAAATTTTCTGACTCATTTAGTTTTAGGTTGTTTAGTTTTTGTGCGCCTATTGTTCCTTGATGCTCTGGAACTTTGAACGCCGTCATTTCGGCATTTTGTACACCACCGCGTAACATGTTGGCTAACTTACTAGGATCAATAAGCGATTTTCTCATAACCAGTCACCTGTCTTCTTTATCTCGTTTACTATCTTCTCTACTCGTTGATCCTTCAGTTCTTTTAAAACTTCATACATCCAGACCAATGTAAGAATTCCAAATAAAGCCTCAGCCACATCTCGAACTTGCATTAAATCCAATCCTTTGATTGACGTTCATTCATCCAACTCGGCATGTTTTCTCTATTGCGAATTCTTTCAGATCTAATCTCAGGACATTCTACTGGATATTTCCTCCACATAGCCCCATACCTCATGCTGTCAATCGCGTGGTCATTCTTAGTGCCGTTGTCAATTTCATCTGGATCTCTAGGTGAGGCCATTGTTTTTTCCAACTGTTTAATAATGTTTGGGCATTTACCACGAACAATCTGTAGTTTAGGTCTGCGTTTACCAGCCACAAATTCGGATGCATCTAGCATCTCTTTCATCTGTGCCCACCCTGCTTTTCTATCCTTGACTGCACGAACACAAGGTAGTCCCATGTTCCACCAAACCTCAACAGGGTATTCACCAATCCGTTCTTCTATCTTTGCTGGTGGAAAGGTATTAGCCCAGTCAAACGCAATTGCTTCAAGCTTAGTCGCCCATTGATTACGATCTTTGGATACACACGTAGCTAATTCAAACTGCTCAAGCATTTTTGCTACTTCGTTAGCCTGACTAGAACTAACATGGCCAGCCTCATACCATTCAGATAGGAGATATACATTTTCTCTCTCATCAGATGCAAATAACAATGTACATGCTGGTGCGCCAGTACCGTAGTCGTGACTTGCCCAAAATCTCCACCAAGGTTGTATTTCGACATGGTCAACGACATGCCATGGATTCCCTTCACTGTCAAATTCCTTAAACTGTGGGAAGAACCTACCACCAACACCAACCTCATGTTGGCATTCACGCAAGAATGAGGTTAATCCAAATGTGTCAATCTCATCTTGGCAGACCTCTATACTTTTGTGTTTCCATGCAGCAGTGCCACCAGTAATCTTATAACCAACACGACCGTTATCACGCTCACATGGTTCGTATTTCAAATCCCATATCGCTGGTACCTTTGGAGATTGAATACGATTCTGTAGCATGTCAATTTCGCCAGACAAAGTACGAGTCATTACACTGTTGCTATGAATAGCGTTCTGGACAAATATAACTGCGCAATCAATACTTCTGGCTGGAAGGATTGTTGCAGTCATCGTTTTAATCTTTTTCTCAACTCTATCAACAGAGTCATCAAGCTCATCAATGTCGTCAAAAATAATGATGTCAGGACGTAAATGGTCAAGCTTAACACCGCGAGCGCCGGTGTCCAAACCAAACGCAAGAACATTGAATCCATTTGCTGTGCGGAGTTTACTTGCACTCCATCCCTTTGAAAATCCATATTGGTTTACAGCTCGTTCAATCCCACACTTCTCCATTGCACTAGCAATGTCATTTACGTGTCTGTTAGCAGCATCTTGTGTATGGCATACATATAAGGCAAATCGTCTCGTAGCCTTTACTGCTAACCTAGAAATAATAAGTTCAACCGTTGTTGATTTTCCTCCACCGCGAAACCAACATTCTATTAACGCTGGAGCAGACGCACCGGGTTTGAGCTTTTCCGCCCAATCCCACGCACGTATATGGTGTTCTCCTAAATCGGCATTAGCTGCATGTCTAGCATAGGAACGCAACCATTGCTTGTAATCCAACTCTGATCCCGTAATCGGTATTGCTTTACCACTGTCAAAATCACCCAACTGAAGTGTTGTGTCAAGTTCTTCTTCAAGGGCTTGCAGTAAACTTACAGACAATGATTTACCAGATTGTATAAATGGTTTAAGTTTACGAGGTGTCAGTGACTTGCCAATACTAGACTTCATCTACAACCTCCACGTCAATAATGTCTTCTTCTTGATATTGCCTTAGTAGTTTCCCAATGCCAGATTTAATAGCATTCATTTCTTCAGCATCTTTTACACTCTTTTTAATTACATCTAAAACTTGCATAACCAAACTATATGCTTGATCAACCTCAAGAATGTAGGACTTACTCTGTAGCATTTTTTGTTCTGTTTCTACAATAAATGCTCTTTGTTTAATCAGATCTATTAAGCTGTCAGATGCTTTAGTTGCATCAGCACCTTCAGTAACACTAGTGTCGAGTGCTTCAATTAATTTGCCAACTTCTTCAAAGTTACTGTTTCGCCATTCAGTTTTCAGAGCCTTTACTAAACCTTTGGTCTCAATGTAGTGCTCTGTTGTAATACCTTCGCTAATTGCTTCAGCACGTATATCAAGTAGTGCAGTTATATATGCAGCGTCATCCTTGAGTGACCAAAGATCTGGATCATCTCGCAGTTCGCGTATTCTTGTCAAAAGTTTTGGCGCAACAGATGAAAATCGTTCTCGATTCATCCCATGCAATCCAGTTTTGAATGTAGGTGAATTTATATTACGTGTTGCTTTTGATACATGAAATCCACATAGGGTATGTCCTTCCATTGCATTTCTTTTACACTGATGCTTTTCTCCATGCCGGGTAAAAGTTGCAATGCATCTTTGATTTACTTTCTGTAATTCACTCATACTTTAGAATACTGTAAGTAATCACTTTTTAATAGGTTGTTTTTTCTGTGGAATTTTATTTTGTTGAGGTTTTCCAGTAAATAAGTCGGCTAATGCATGTATCGCTGGCGTTGCATATTTCACTGGAGTGTTTATTGCGTCTCCAAATTTAGAAATGCCAGTCATTCCTTTTTCATACATAGGGTTTTCTATGACCTGCTTTGCAATGGGTTTTAGTAGTGGGCCATACATTTTTAACCACATTGCTCGATTTACTGCATCAGGATTGTTATTTACTATTGATTCATCATCTTCAATTTGTTTTCTTAATTCGTAGTCACCAAACATATTGTATGCACTATCAATGCCAAGATTGATATATGGAGCAGCCCCACCAGTAAATTGCGCAGTTAAATAATCTTGCAATGCATTTCCGCCGATTTGCGACAAACCATATGTAACTGCTTTTTCTCTTTCTAAAGGATCATCTGATGCTAACCCACGCAATGTTGCATCAATGCCACCAACATAGGGCATCACCCCCATTAGATTTGCTGCTAATGGGAGTGTCTTCCTTACCGTTTTACCTAAAGGTGTTTTACTTTTTTGCTGCATTTCCATCTCTCACTTGTTGGGATAGATTACTTCTAACTCGATCACCAAATACACCTGCGGCTGCCGGAAGTAACATCATGCCGGGCTTTTTAAATCTTGATAATAAACCCTTACCTTTTGCCTTTTGCGCCTGATCGCCAAGTACGACACCCTTGGTTCGTTTTGGTGATGGAATTGCTGGTGATACACCGGCAATCATAGATGACGGACTAACCTTTGCAAGATCAAATTTAGTACCGGGTTCAAACCGCAAGAACGCAAGAGCTGTGTCTAAATCAGCTCTATTGCTATCAAATCTAGGACTACGTGTAAGTTGATCGATAGTTCTACCAGACGCTAATTCTTCAGCAACAAATTTAATGTCACTTGCTTCTTTTGTAGTAACCTTATCTGCTTTTCGAGTACTAGCGTTCCACCGATCAATGTCAGAATTGACTTTAGTGACCCATTCTTCTGGCTTAAGTTCTCCCATAAACTGTTGCGGTACATAATTTGTTCCAGTTGTTTGACCAGTCTTGACTTGATATCCTTGGCCAGTTGGTCCTTTTTTGCCAATTGCAGCTCCCTTTGGAGGTTCTTCGCCTGTTTCTTCAGCACGTTCCACATTCTTGATTGCCAGATCTGCGGTTGGGTTTTGCCTACCACGATTTTTTGCTGGTGGTCTAGGAATGCTTTTTTCAAGTGCTACCGACACAGCTTTCTGCAATGAAACAACTTTACGTATTGCATCTGCTTGTGATGTCGAGTTTGCAATAATTGATAGCATGCCTCTTTGTCGGTTTGGATCTTTTAAAAACTCGCTTAATGCTTCTGCTTGTAATGCTGCTTTGACTTCACCAGAAACATCACGTTTTTCAATTGCGTCATACTTCTTTTTAAAATCTGGATTCCAGAATAAAAAGTCTTTGCTACCCGGCCCTAAACGTTCAGCCATTACGCCAATTGCTTGGTGTGCTATATCAAACAATGCGGCTTGATCCATTGTTTGTGCGCGACCAACACCGGATGCGCCAGATAGTTGTTTAGGTAATACTTTACCTTCACGTAATCCTGTTACAATGCCATCTATACCGGCTACTAATCCACCTGTAATTCCCTTTGTAGATATACCTTTACCAATTAAGTTTTTAGACTGTTGTGGTATAGCTCGTAGAATTCCAATTAATTCTTTGTAATCTACATCTGGATCACCCTTGCCATACTCAATTGCGTTAGCAGCACGACCAACACCCAAACCTTGAATAGCTCTTCTAACAGATGTTCCAGCTAACTCATCAGTAAGTTCTTGACGTTCATACGCTACACCTAATCGCGCTGCATCTTTTACAAACTTATCCCATGCCTGTGGATCTTGATTAATTTTCTCCATTAATCCTTCAGGTGAATAAATCTCGTAATTTATTGGGCCTGCTGGCAATCCTTTTTGTGGAGGACGTGCTCCGGGACGCGCTGGACTATCTTTACCAACAGTTCCATCAGCATTAATCATGTATGGCGACACGCCGAATTTACGATATCCCCGTATGAAACTTAATACCGTTTCTGGGACATCGACATTCATTTCGGTTGCTTTTGCTTCTTTAATCAATGTACCTTGTACATCAAGCAGGGCACGTCTTTGTTTTAATCGTTCTGGTAAGTTTGCGTCCCTTACATCTGTGGCACTAGTAGTTACATTGCCACCACGCATTTCCCTAAATGTAGTAAGTAATTGCGAATCTTTTGGAGCCAACCTCATAAGGTCTGTCCAGAATTTAGGAGAACCAGCAGCTTGATTTGATGCAATTGTTAATAATTGCTGCCTAAAGTCATATGGAGATTTTTTATTTGCTGCAGCAATATCTGGATCAGCAGCAGCTAATGGTTTAAATATTTTACTGACGTAATCTTGAACTGCAGGTGTTTTTAATTGGTTAATGGCATCATCAAGTAGGAACTCACCTTCCATTCCTCTTGATTTAATTTGAATGTCACCACCTTCTGTAAACGAAACCTTGGAACGCGTGAGACGTGCAAGGTTCCTTACAAGGTTTTCTTGCAAAATTCCTTCTCGGTCATACGTTCTCTCAACTGGCTTACCATCAGCACCAACAGTACTTGGTCTATATGGGTTACGCGCTATTGTTTTAGCTACGTTTAATGGAAGCATTAACTTTAGCTGATCAGGCGTTGCATATGGAGAAATCTTACGAGCAAACACACCCCAGTCAGGTGGGTTTTGTAATAATGCTGCAGTCGCTTGTTTTACACGAGCTTCAAAAGCACGAGCTGCAGGAGAGTTTGGATCTTGTCCTGTACCGCTACCAAACCAATCAAGTTTAGTAATTTGCTCGACTGCATTAGCTACATCAAGTCGCTGAGCTGCAGATACAGCTGGGCCAGAAACAGATTTTCCAGTAACAGGGTCAACAAGGGCACCATCCTTACCTACTTGTGTTCCAGTTTTCATTGCTTCCATTAACTGGATAGCACTTTTGTTTCCAGAACCAAATGTCTGAGACAACAAACCCTTTTCTGCTAAATCTCCTACATTGTTTTCCAACGCGGACATAAATGGAGATTTTGCTTTAAATAGCGCTTCAACTAATCCAAGAACCGCTTGTTGCTTACCACCGACTGCAGTGCCAGCGTATTTTTTATCAAAGTCATCACCAATACGCTTAAGAACAATAGCCCGCGCTGCACCTATTACTTCTTCTTTAAATTTGCGTGTTACATCTTGTACAGTAACACGACCTTCTTCAGCCCAGTCTTCTAAGTCTTTGTTTGCAACCTTTAAATTTTGATATTCTTCAAAAGTATTGCCGTTTTGTAACCAACCAATTAATCCCTTACGCATAAGGTTGGCTAGTGTGTCTTGCCCAATAAGTTTAGATGTAAGACGTTTTCCAGAACCAAATTCACCAGCTTGACGTAATGCGCTGTCAAATAATTCCTGCGCCTTAGTCATGTATTCTTCTTGAACATCTTTTGGCACACCATTTGCAGGATCTGACAATAGACCATTCAAGGTTACTAAGTTGCCAAATCCATCAGCAATAGCTGTACGGTTAGCCCCACTTGCACTGCTATAAACTTGTGCTACACCCTCAATGTAACGAGCTGCATCTGCTGATACTTGAGTATTTTTTGTTCCACCACCAAGATCAGCAGCCGTCCTTGTAATGACGTTCATTCGGTCAATTGATGGCTTGTTTAAATATGTTCGTAGAAACGATCCTGCTGATTGATTTCCAATAGACCTAGAAATAATTCCTAATATTGCAGAATTACCTTGTGGTATACGTGAAAAATCCATTGTTGTTTCCATGGATTTTGCACCAGCAACATTGCCGGAATCTACAACATCAACTTTTCCTCTTGTATCACCACTGGCTTTTGCATTTATTACTTGTTCTAGTAATTTGTCGTATGCAGCAGATGCTTGACCTACTGCTTCACGTGTTCCAGCAATTTTGGTTTTAATGTCAGAAATAACTACGTCTACGGGACGACCAGTACGTTCTGCAATACTAGTGATTTCTGGTGTAGCACGTTCAATGAATGCATCGATATCCATTGACCCTGAAAATGAGGATGTGCCACTAACAGCAGTACGTTTATTTCCATCTGCTTTACCACCAGTCCTTACTTTTTGTACTGGCGTATATACATTAGGCGATACTGTTTCTCCTGTTGCAGATAATCCACGAGTAACTAAATCTTCAGTGTCAACTTGTCCAACGCGTTGTTCTTCTTTACGACCTGCAATATCACCTAACTGTGCAGCACGTGGCCCCGGCATAGTTGGTGTTGAAGCTTTTAAAAATTCAAATGGGTCTACAGATGTTGTGGCAAATCTTGCAATACCAAGCCGCTCAAATATAGGCATTGCAATCTTATTTACTTCTGCTTTAGGTGCACCAGAAGCGATTAATTTTCTAAGTTCTTTTTCATCATCAGGATTTTTTGCAAGAACGTTATCAATTCGCGCTTTAACTAGGCGTGGCACACCACCGGGAGATACGTTTAAATCACCCTTCATTTCTGTATTTACTGGTGGAGCAGGAGGTATAGCTGGTGGCGCAGCAGCTGGTGTAGGAGCGCCTTGCCCTACCATAGCTTTGTCTACTTTTTCCTTATCCGTATCTGCAGGATTACCTAGTAATAAAGAACGAAAAGATGCCATGACTTACTCCACTGTTACTTTACTCGTAAAAGCCTTGGGTTAGCTTTCTTTGCTTTGGCCGATGCTTTACGTGTAGCAGAAGCCAATATGGCACCAGCAGCTTTGCTGCTGATGCCTTGTTTCTTTGCAATGCTACTTTGCACTGCTTTAAATCCGGGATGTGCTTTACTCGGCATTACTTCTTCTTAATGCCAAGCATTTTACTCATAGATGCTGGTTTAGTATTCATCATTGGCTTACGACCAGACATAAGTTCACGTGGAACACGATCTCCGGTCTTTAGCCCAATTGCACTTGCGCCAGTTGTTGGTTCAGCCGAGGATGGCTTTGATGGTGTCTTATACTTAGGCTTAGCCTTTGGTACGGCATAACCCATTTCAGCATATGGAACTTTATCGCCAGTCTTTAAACCAATGGCAGATGCTCCAGTTGTCGGGTCGGAAAGTTTACTGTTTTTACCTTTTTGCATAACACACCTCTGCTAACAATCCCAAGCTCGTAATGATTTATTGATTCTACTATTTGGATCATTAGCTGTTTTAGCAGATGTTCTAGACCTTTTCATACCTTCCATTCTTGCACAGAATGATTTTCGCCTAGATGCATCTTTAGCTGTTTTAGGATTTGGAGCAGGAGGTTTTAATTTGGATCCAGTTGTACGGTTAAAATGCGCACGTCCTGCAGCATTTAAACCACCTTTAGGATTTTGATACTTCTTAATAACTCCCATAGTAGACACCATTACCTTACTTAGTGTAATAGCATCATACTATAGATAGATACACCGTACATTACTTACAGTACAATGTAATATGCATAAACTGACACCAAGAGAAAAAGAGGTCATTATTGCAATCGGCAATAAGATGACCTCTAAGCAAATAGCTAACAAGTTGTCGTTAAGTCCGCGAACTATACATGCTTACCTAGAGAATATCTATTGGAAGCTAGGAGTAAGTGGGCCTAGAGCCAGACTTGACGCATACAACATTGCGTTACAAAACAACTTACTAGATTAATCAGCAAACGGATCGTCAATATCGTCTGTCGCAATAGCTCCAGCAGGACGTGGGTTTGGTGGAGCTGCTTGTCCGTCTTGCTCTTTACGTGAGTCAAGCAATGTCCACTGGTCAATCAACACCTTTAATCCTTGGCGCTTAATTCCTTCTTTGTCCGTATAGTTATCAATCTGGATCTTCCCAGTGATTGCAATAAGGCGACCCTTCTGCGCGTAGGTACTTAATGCATCAGCAGTTTGCCCAAATGCTGTACAGCTAAAGAAGTCTGTTTCTTTCTCACGACCCTTACGGTCTACTGCAATACGAATATTGCACAATCCTTTGCCATTACTTGATTGTTTATGCTCAGGTTCTGCAACAAGACGGCCAATTAATGTAACATGATTCAACATATTGTTTTCTCCATGCGTATTATACCGTAGGTAATGCGTTAAGGATGTGCAATAGTATACTTGCGGTGGAGGTGTGTTATGTTACGACAAATGATCCAAGGAATGATGAAGGGCAAATCCAAGATGAAGCAGGGTATGTCCAAGGGTATGAAAAAGGGCAAGTCTGTTCCGGCAAAGGAAAAGAAAGCTTGCCCTTATTGCAAGTCTGCAAATTGTAAGTGCTAACGACTAGCGTCTATTTCTAAAGGCGTAAGATCTTCAGATAAAAGTCCAGAAGCAAAATCTTGTAGTTTCTGGGCTTTATATCTGTCTTTAAATAACGCAGCACCTAAAAACCAAATGGCCTTTAAGATGTCATTATTGTAAGTATTACCCGGTTTATCACCAGCTCGTTCAATATACTTAATGCACGAAAACTCTTCTGGGGTTAAATCCCATTCCCATGCAACCTCTATTGCTTGAATGCGATGCTTGCCATAGTGCCTATTGTCAATCACTAATAATCACCAGTACTTCCAAATCCACCATCACCTCTTGATGAAGAGGTGATATCTGCATCGAACAATACGCCTGTACGTACGTCAATAGGGTCTACAATTGCTACAGGGGCTATAACTAATTGAGCAATTGCCATACCGTTCAGGACAATAAACTCTTCCTGTGAAGCATTTTGCAACAACACTTTGATGTTTCCGGTGTAGTCTCGATCAATTGTTCCGGGTGAGTTTAGAACAAAAATGCCGTACTTGTACGCCATTCCTGAACGCGACCTGACTTGTGCTTCATATCCTTTAGGGATAATTACAGACCACCCTGTGTCAATAAGTGCCCTTGTGCCGGGTTTTAGTACAACGCGTTTATCGATGTAGGCTTTGAGATCTAAACCACTAGATAAGTCAGTTTTGCGTATTGGCAGTACGCCCTCATCTTTTTTACCGTTCCAAATAAACTCAACTTGCAGCATTGTTATTGGTTACTTCTTCAAGTTTTTCCACTAATTCACCAATTACATGGTTCTGAAAATCAATAAACCACTTATTTGGAACCTTAACGCCTGAACGCATTGCGTTGGTGAGGTACGTAACTGCCCCAATGTTTTCACATTGCGTAGCAGTACCGGATTTATCTGTAATGATGTAACGCTTTGACGGCGTTAACTCAACATCAACATCGCTATCACGACCAATTCGTAGCATATACATAACTATTCTCCCTATTCTGACTTCAAATAATACTTTTCAAACGCAGTTGTAGTGCATGGCAGTACTTCCTTCAGTACATTCCAGCAGTCAATTGCAATTAACCGATGTTCTTGCTGTGTGTGGCTATCCATTCGCACTCGGCAGTAATGCAACCAATCCCGCACAGTGCCTTTCATATACAGGCGTGTACCAACACACAGTGGCAATACCATCCTAGCGGACTCAAGTGCTACACCAGACTTGACAAGGTCGTCGTATGCACGAATGGAATAAAGCACTGGAGCCAATGCTTTGTTGTCCATTTCATATTGCGTTTCCTTATCTTCAAACATTACGCTACCTTGCCTATTTGTAGCTCCTTTACGGCGCATTACAGGTAGGTCTAACTCAATCTTGGACGGATTAGCGTATCGTTGGCTAAATTCTTGGAAATGGAAGCTTCTATGGCGCAACATCTGAGCTGAAACAGCCCTAGATGTGTAGATCTCCATGACTACATCAACCATCTCAAATACAGACCAGTGACCTTCCTTCATACAGTAGTTGAGTAAACGTACATACTCAGGATTATCTTGGTTCTCTGACGAGACACGTGCAAGGTGAATCATAAACTCTTCTGCGTCAGGTTGAATGTACTTAAGTGTTGCTGCCATCTTTTCTCCTATGCTCCAGACGGGACTCGAACCCGTACACCTTGCGGTAACAGATTTTAAGTCTGTCGTGTCTACCGTTCCACCACCGGAGCCTGACTGTATTATACCGTAGGTATATGTGGTAATATGGATGCACAACGCGATGAAAACTTAAAAGTCCACCCATCATGCCTTGAGATATTTTGAGTCGAGCGAAGTAGAAAGCCCCTTCACAGAGGGGCTTTTTTATTTGACTGATCGGTCTGGATTACGTTTAAAAGACCTGTTTGCCGATGGTTCTTTAAGTATTAGATTGCGCATAGTATTTGATCCGCCCTTAGATAGTGGCTTTTTATGATCAATGTCTTTGCCTGTGCGGTTAATGCCTTTAGCATCCATAGCCCTACGAGCCTTTTGTCGCTCCATGCGTAGCGGATGTTCACCACGAGCTTTCTGTTGTTCGTATTCTTTCTTGTAAGGGCGAGCTTTATTTACGTACGGCATCGTCATTGTCCTTATGTCGAACTATTTCGACACCTTCTATTTGCGATAAGCGCCACATTGTATAGAAGTGACGTATTGACTTATTGTCAATATCAGCTTTAGTCACATCGTTTTCATCACACCAGTCACGGAATGATACGTAGTCTCTGTAATCACAAGCTTTGTTCCATAGAAACATTACTAGTGAGGCAGCAATTACTCCTACGAGGACTGATTCAACTTGCATCAGTAACAATTCCTACCGCCTTAATTGCTTTGCGTTTTGTACCGCCAAAATACTCGACTGCACCTAGTGACTTTGAGATCTCTACATTGAGTGTAGTAGGTGACTTATCTGTTTTGACGTGTACTAATCGTCGTCCGTATTTATCTGCTTTTTGTAATACCGTAATGCTAAATCGTTCAGATGTATTTTGTCTTGATGTAAACCATTCTTTTGCTGTTTCAGCAGCTGCCTTACCCTCGGCAGTGTTCTTCTCTGGTGTATCCACACCAAAGAGACGACAGTGCTGATCCACAAGCCAGATACCAAAGCCAAGATCAATATCACAAACAAAGGTATCGCCATCAATCAGCCTTTTATATCTAATGCCATATTCGTACATAGCTTAGTATAACAAAAAAAGACCAGCGTGGCTGACTGGTCTTTTCTGTTTGCAGAGTTTGAGTATGTCGGGCAGTAAGCTGGAGTCTTCTGCTTTCTATACATAAAGCTCACCTCTCGGTGGCACGTTAGTATAACACGTTACTTCTTAATGCCAAGGAGTCTTCCGTAATTAGTTTCCTTGTTCCATTTAGCAACAGCATTGTTTTCATCTCGTGGAGACATACCTGCTCCTTTTTGCGAAGCAATGATAGCCCCTAGTGTTCCAACACCTTTAGCCAACGGGCTTGCTAACATACTGCTACTAGCGGCTGCCTTACCAGCTGTCTCCATAGGTGAAGGCTTGCTCGCCTCAGACTTAGGCGATTTTGTAGAGCCAGTCAATTTGTTATTACGCACTAAATCTTTTTGAAGAGTTTCTGAATCTAATTTAAATTTTCGTAGTGGATTTATCTCTTCATAATATGCATCTGTGCGCGGTACGTTGAGATAGTCTCTTTTATAAAAACCTTTATACGGCCTGTTTGGTGAATCATATAATGTACCAATGTCAGTGAGACGATTTACAGTAATTGATGCCCTGTTGTTTGCTAGGCGAGTAAGTTGTTTACTTTGCCCGGGTGCAACGTCTCCTGTGCGCTGATTTACCTTTGTTGGTGGTGGAGATATTGGGTAGGTATCTTTTTGTTTTTTACTGGTCTGTGGCATGGTGTTACTTCTTGATATTCATTCCACGGCGGTAGCGATCTTCTTTTGGTGCGCTGTTACTCTGCGTACCACCTAATGCAGTCTTACCAAATCTTTTATGTATACCTGCGTAGTCCTTTTCTTCTAACAACATAGCTGCGCGGTCTTTAGCTTTTTGTGCTTTTTTATAGTCACCAATTTTCTTTACGTTTGCAAGTTCTGCTTTTTCCCAAAAGTCATTTATTCCTTTGTGGTGCATAAAGTAGGCAAGTAATGACATTGGGTCATCATAGTTTGGGCGAATCGGATAACCTTTACGGCCGGATATAGACTCATCGTCTACTGAAGCGACATTAAGATTCCAAGGGCTGTTTGGATCTTTAGGATTAATAAGTTCGTTGTGCTTTAACTTTGGGTCTTGTGGCATGACAGTTACCTCTGCCTAAGTGTACACCAACATAGCATGGCAAAGCCACCGTAAGGGAGAAAGAGAAAGGACCTTACGGCGGCATCAC
>Ga0181343_1000320_pt1 | contig 22309 bp, 21 predicted proteins | sample Su13VDMLBSD_FD_130110 | JGI IMG/M metagenome (GOLD analysis project Ga0181343, IMG submission 130110) | Freshwater viral communities from Lake Michigan, USA - Su13.VD.MLB.S.D | ecosystem: Environmental > Aquatic > Freshwater > Lake | place: USA: Michigan | collected 2013-07-15
ATAATTCAAGATAAAACTACAGGTGCTAAGGGCGTTGGTTCTAAGCCAAAATTGATGGAGGGTGTTGAAAATGATGCCGTTTGGAAATATGTAATTAATGAAAAGCCAGATACAAAGTTCTACAATGATGATAGTATGTGGCAAGATTTAAACCAGGCTGTGATCACGGTTGCTGACTACAATGGAAAGTTAGATTCAGATTATAGCGAGAATTTAAAGCAGCACAGAATAAAATATGCTGATAAATTAGGATTTAAATACAATGAGGAAACAGGTGATTTAGAAACCGATCCAACATTCCAGTACGAGTCTGGGGCCATTAAAGGTACAAATATTATTGAGATCAAAGGCACAAAGAAGGAAGATAAGGGTAAGAAATCAATGTTTGGAAAAGCATTAGATTGGGCAAAGGAAGCAGTAGGGGATGTTAAAGAATATTTTGGCGAGAAAAAAGCCATCAATAAGATTGAGAAAAACTTATCTGGTGCAAATAGAAGAATGCAAGATAATAAGTTGATAGAGGATGCTGCAAATCTTTTAGATGAGACTAAATACATAAATAATTTAGATGAGGATTTCTCAAGAAATTTGAATATCTCTCAAGACGCAAAAAACTTTATTACACATTCAAAAATATCTACAAAAGATATTCTTCTATCTACAGAGACAGACTTAATTAATAAGGTTAAAAACAGTGGGTATTTAAATACATATTTTAAGCCTCAAGTAACTGAGGTTGTTGAAGGTGGAGTTGCTAATGCGGCTGTAGCTGGCCAAGAGCAAATAATAGATCCTTTAACAGATCCAGAAAGATATCAAGAAAGACTTAATCAACTCTTTGATCAGGAGGCAAAGCGTGTTGCCAGAGAATTAAAAAGAGATGCTAGATATGTATTGGCAGATAAATACATACAGGCTCAAATAGAAAAGGGGGTTCCAGAATATAAGACGGAACAAAGAGATAGATTGAGACAAATTTATCAATCTAGATTAGATGAGGCAAATCCTTTTGAATATGAAGATATCGTTTCAAATGATAAAAGGGAAGAGATTGGATCAACAGAGGCAGCAAGAAAATCAAACAACTACACTATAAACAAAGGAGACGCTGATTTTGCATCAACAATATATTCAAACTCGTATAACGACTATATAAATAGACCTCAGGCAGAGGCGTTTATTGCAGGTGAAAACTTAGCTATAAATGGGGTTGAATCTGATGGTGATTCTTTAAGGATCCGTGCCGAGTATTTGACTAATAGACTTAACCAAGAAAAGTCAAAGGATGGCCTTGCTGATGATAAACAAATTAAAAATGCAATGTCTGAAATCAACACCGTAAAAGTTGAGCTTTCAGATATAGAGAAAAAAATTAACAGTAAAAATGAAAAGCTATCTTCTTTAATTATAGAGGAAGATGGTGAAAAATATTATGCCTCAGAGGAAGCTCAAGAAGAGGGTGAAAAATTAGTCTCTGAGATAGAGGCTCTTACTAATGAATACAACAAAGTATATGAGAGAATAAAAGAGCCAAACAGATTATTATCTCAGTACAGTTCATATGTAAACAAAACAGGTGGCTTGTATAAGGAGTTAGAGAATATTAACTCAAGATTAAATGAATTATCTAAGGATTCTAATATAGTTAGACTACAAGAGCTTAATAGTACATTGGAGCAGATAGATATTTTGGATTGGGATAAGAAAAATGTACAGAGAATAGAAGATGAAAATGGTAATTTAAATATAACTCAGTTAAAAACCAAGGCACAAAATGGTGAGCTTTCTAATTTTGAAGGTTACGAAATTTTAAAAAATCACGAGAAGAAGGGATATCAAGATCGTGCTAATGACGAAGGTTTTTGGGATTTTGTATTTGATATGCCGTATAAATTAATGCAGGCAGGTTCAGCATCTGGAGGAGGACTTCTTCAAACAATAAAATATGCTGGTGGATTTGTTGAGACTGTTGTGTCTTATCCAAGCCAGGCTTTAGGGTATGATGTTGAGGAGAATTGGATCAATGAAGATGAGAATGTATGGACATCTGCTGATATAGAAAAAGAATGGTTTAAAGGAACAACTGAATACTTTTCTAAAGAAGTTGTAAATCCTGCTTATGAAAAATACGGAGCTGCGTGGTGGGCAAGTACAGCTATACAACTTACTCCAGACTTACTTGCTGCTGCTGGTGGTACTGCAGGTGCAGTTAAAATAGGTCTCCAATCAGGAGTGAAAGCAGGTGTAAAATATGCAGCAACAAATGCAACTACAGCTTATTTTACCACAAGACTAAGCGGTGAATATATGAAAGAAGCGGAGGAGGCAGGATACTCTCCTATGCAAGCTTTTGCTATGGGAGGTTCTTTAGGTTATGTTGTATCTATGATGGAAAGCTTATTTCCAGAGATACCTTCATTCCAGAAGATTACATTAAAGAGAATGGCCAGAGAGATTATATCTGACGGTATAAAAAATGGTCTTACATCTGCTCAAATCGCTTCAAAAATATCATCGGGTGTGTTTAGCGTGACTGGCAAATCCATGGTGAACATATCAGGTCATGTTGCCAAGGAAGGTATTGTAGAGGAAGGTAATCAGTTTATTGTTGAGGAAGGTTTTATGTCTGCCATTGGGGCCAGAAAATTAGAAATTATAGACCCAAAAACTGGTAATTTTGGTAGATCCTTAACTCAATATTTTGACAATGTTGCCATCGGTGGATTTGTAGGTGGTCTTATGTCTTCAGGATCTACTATTAAGTCTATTTTTGATGAAAAGATGAGTGATCTTACTAGGAAACAAACATTCTTAGCGATGGGTCGAGATTACGATTCTATATTAGAAAACGTATTAAACTCTAATAAAGATTTCAAAGAAACGGCTGCTTTTAAAGAGTTAAAAAATATAAAAGAGGAATATGATAAACTTGCTGCAAGCGAGGTGTTTGAGCAATACGATGATGTCGCAAAGGGTGAGATATTAGACCTATCTGTAAAGCTACAGTCTTTAATAGAATCGCAAAATGCTTTAGCTAAAAAAGGAATATCCAATGTTAAGATAGACTCTATAATATCGGCAACACAGAAGCAGTTAAATGATGTTTTAGAGGCTGCTGATGAGAGAGCTGACCAAAGATCAAAGGTTAACGAAGAGCTAAATAATTTAGGTGTTAATTTATTCTTTTTAAATCCAGATGGTTCAGTGAGAACTGTTTTATTTAACAGTGGAGTTAAAAAAGAAGAACAGGAGGCACGTCTTCCTAAAGCATTAGAAATAATAAATAATAATTATAAATTTAATCCTCAAGAAGATGCCGTTCAAGAGTCAGAAGCAGGTCAAGTTCCTGTACAGCCAGAAACCGCAGTTGGCCAACAAGTGGAGAAAGGAGTATCCCAAGCAGAACCTCAAGTCACTACCGAAGAAGGTGGGAAAAGGGAGATAATTACGCCAGAAGGGTTTAAAAATAGGGTATTTGAAGAAAATGTCCAATTAGGTAATCCTCCAGTAGGAGTTCATATTTCAGAGGAGGGTTATAATTATAGAACCCTATCTCAACAAGAGGTGGATGCTATTAGAGAGAGTGGAGGTGTATTTGCAAGGGAGGGTAAGCAAAAAGGTGGAAATAAAAATACTAAATATTGGACTAAAGGAAATAACAAAAATTGGTATGGTAATCAAAGCACCGAAACAATTCGTGTAAAGCAAAATAATTTCAAAGAAAATGAGGTTGTAAGAGCTGAAGATGTTGAAGTGTATAATAAGGAAACGAAACAGTTTGAGCCACTTATTCCAATAAATACAACCCAAGAAAGTGGGAAGGAAGTAATAATAGATAAGCCTGCTATAACTCAAAATACAACTGAAGAATTAAATAGAGTTAAGTCTTTAGATCTTTCTGCTGAAGATGGGGCCACATTTAATATAGGTGGAGATAAATATGAAGGGGTTGGTTTAGTTATTCCTGTTATTAGTAAAAATACAACTGCTGAAGAAATAACTCCAGAAATGATTGCTGATTTTGTTGAGGAGCATTCTAGCAAAATAGGTGATACAGATGTTGTTAAATTTGGTATATATAAATTCCCTAATAGCAATAAAGTATCCATAGATTTAAATATTGTTGCTCCAGCATCATCAAGAGAGCAGGCGATTGAATTTGCAAGATTAGCAGATCAAGAGTCTTTATTTGATTTAGGCACATTTGAAAACATAAAAACAGGTGGTACAGGTTTAAATCCTAGACAATTTAATGATGCTGAATTTAAAGAGGTAGCAAGAGCTATGCGTGAAGGTAGACTTCCTAACATAGAAGGGTTTGCTGATAATAAATCGCAAGTTGATAACATAGATCAGATAACGTCTCGTAGAGAAAGATCTTCAACAGAAACTGCAACTGCTCCAGAAACTGCCCCACAACAAAAAGTTACATTTGATCAAGCTGTTGAAAATGCTAATCAAGCAGGGTTCAACATGTCTGATAAAACACGTTCAAGAGAGTTATCTGATCGCTCTACGGACCCTAAGAAAAAAAGAATTGTTGAGCAAGCAAATAATGCGGCAAGAACATTAAAGTCAATCCTCCCAGACTACGATATTATTGTATTTGAAAATGAAAAGGAATATGATGATTATCAAAGATCTATTAATGGGACTACAGGGACTAGTGGTTCATTTACTAGATCAGCAGATGGGAGTAAGGGTGTTATAGCTATAAACTTATCCAATGCCAATTATAGGACAGTTTCTCACGAGATGACTCACGCATTATTGTTTAAGATATTTGGTGAGAATCCTGCTGTTTTTGAAGAGTTTAAAAAGAAAATTTCTGATTTAGCAAAGGGTGAATTGATCAAAGGTGTAGATAAAAATGGGAAAAGTTTTACGATGTCCTTTGATGATTTTGTTAGCGACTTAGTATCAAATAAAATATACAATGATTCTGAACGTGCTGAGGAGTATTTGTCTGAGTTGGTAGGTCTTATCACGCAGTTAGACATGTCTAGCCCTACAACAAAGTCTATCCTTAAATCTATAGGTGATTTCATCAATAAAATAATATCAAGATATTTTGGCAATAAATTAAAGGCGATTGATAATACCTCCTCTCCACAAGAGGTCATGGAGTTCTTACAAACATTCTCGGCTAGTGTCGCTTCAGGTAGTAAGCTTAGAGTTACTCCTGTTAAGGAGGAAGTTAAGAATGTTGATACAAATGGTGAACTAAAAACAAAATATGCTTTAGGAGGAGATTTTGAAGCTACTTTTATACCAGAATCTGATTTGAAAAAATTGGAAGATGATGGGTATTTAATTCAAAATGCAAAAATAGAAGATTTAGATGGTGAAGTTGTAATATCAATGTTCCCAGATAATAAAATGGTAGGTGACCTATCTTATGGTACTTATAAAAAAGACACAGAAGTTGATGGAATTAAATATAAGAAAGGAGATAAAAGAATAGTATTACAGGGTAATGGAGGTTTGCATTTTGCTCTTAAATATAATGAAGATGGTACATTCTGGGCCTCAACTCCTAAGTTGTCAAAGATATTTGTCAATTTAGTGAATAAAATATTTGATAAATACCCAGGCAAACCTGTAAGAGTAGTTGTATTTAAATCAACAGATTTAAAAGTGTTAAGTAGTCGAGACGGAATGGCTGCCGCTATGGATATTTTAGAGTTGGCGGTTCAAGATGGTGATATACCATTAAGTGTGTTTAGAAATGCATTAAATACGGCAGTTAAAGAAGAAAAGGATAATGATGGGATTAAATTATTTAGCGGCAAATTAAGTGCAAAAGAACTTCATAGCATTATAAAAGATTATTTTATAAGCTCTAATGATGAGACTTTTAAGAAAAGAGTTGATGTTGGAAAGAAAATTATAGCTGAGGTATTTAAATCTAATGAAATTAACTTTAGTAGTTTGTCTGATAAGTTAAATATCCCACTAAATAAAAGCGGAAAAATAACAGTTGATGCAGCAACCAAAAGATTAGGTAATGTGCAAGAAGAAGGTTTTATGGAAAACGTTCCCTCTGAATCAGCAGTTGCTTATATTGAAATACCTTCTAAATTAATTGTAGAAGATGAGTCTAATATTCCAGCGAAAGAAAGAAAACATATTTCTTATCCAGGAGTAATGAAAACAGTAGATGGTCAAAGAGTGACTGTTCATATGTTATCGGAAAGAAATAATTGGAGGGAAATTTTAGCTTCTGTAAATGATGGAGATATAACAACATCTGAAAAACTTGAAGATAACGTATTATTATCTGATTTAGAGTATGGAGCAAATTTTGCTGGAGCTAGAAATATTCCATATGCCCCTGTTAGAATTAATACATCAAATAAGTCTAAGTCTAAATCTCAAGTAATTATAACTCCACAAGAAGCATTAGAGAGATATCCTGAATTAAAAAATACTAAGGTTGTAGATAGTAATGGTGATCCTTTATTGGTATATCATGGAGGTCCTACTTTTACTGAATTTAAACCTTCTCAGACTAAAGAAGATAAAGGTATTTATTTCACTGATAATTATGATTTTGCATTATTTTTTGCTCATCAACACGAATTAGTTGAAAGAGATAAAAGAAATGACGATTATAAAGATGTACCAAATGAATTATTAGAAACTGGGGAACCTTTTCCTGAACAATATTTTAAATACGCTAAAGTTCAAGAAGCATATTTAGATATTCAAAATCCTACAATAGTTGATTCTATAGATGCTAAAAGTATACCTGATAATTATGAAAAAGGCAAAGATGGTTTTATAGCAAAATCAACAGGAGATTTTGGATATAAAGGTTCTCAATATGTGGTATTTGAAACTAAACAAATAAAAAATGCCTTATCATCCAAATCTCAAGCAAAATCTAATACATTAATAGATCAGGCTAAATTAACGGGCGAGATGACTGAGGATGATCAAGGTAATTATTTATTCTACCACTATTCTCCAAATAAAATCTCCTCCATTGATCCTAAATACTTTGGTAAAAATACTTCTAGAACAGGAAGAGACGAGAGACCTGGCTTAAATATCAGCATGTATTATACTCGTCCCGATGTATTAGATGTATCTGGTAAATATGGATATGTAGTAAGAATTCCAAAAGATAAAGTTTATCCATTTAATGAGGATCCTTTAAATCTTTATGATGCAGCAAAAGCTGAGTTTGACAAGATGTATCCAGGACAAACTTTTGATGCGAATAAACAAGCGGCATTTATTGCTCAAGAAGCTGCAAAAATTGGATATCCAATGACTGTTGCCAAATGGGGTGATAATTTAAGAGCTGAGACAACTGAGAAGATGAAGGGTGAGTTTTATATGAGACCAGATAAAGAATATCCTTCTACAGTTGAATTTAATCCAGAGCTTGAAAAATTTGAGGCTAATGAAGTTTTGGAGCAAAATAAAAAATCTGGAACTGTTACAAAGTCGCAGGCAAAAAGAAGCGATCTAAGCAAAGATGATAGTATATTATTAGACACTGCAATAGAAGAGGCTATTGGTAGAATTAAGTCGGGATCTGGCTTACAATTTTCTCTAAATAATCTTATCGATCAAGTTAGAAAGATAAAGTCTGTTAGGGATAAATCATCTTTTAGAAAGAAAGAGATTGAGCAATCGGTAAAAGAAGAAGTTGTTAAGACCATTTCAAGAGAGATTGCTGGAGATGCTAAATCCTACATGGATACTCAGAACTTGACAAAAGAAAAGGCTGTAGAGATGGCTTTATCTAATGCAATTAATGCAGGCATTGAGTTTTCAACTGCCGATGAAATCAAGGCTGATGTTAGAAAGCAGTTGGATAACATTATCAAAAACACTCAGAAGCAGGAAAGAGCAAATCAGCCAGAGATAACTTTAACAACAACGGAGAGGGATGCCTTGAACCAACAAATTAAGAAGATGGCTTCTGACATCAAGGCTGTTGTTAGCGACATGAAGAAATCCTTCAAGGAGAAAATGAAGGGTGAAAGGGATATGAGAAAGATGTTATCTTCTTGGGTTAAAGATTATCTTAAAAGCTCTGGAATATCAGATAAATTAACTCCTGCACAAATGCGTGCAATTGTTAATAGAGCTTTGAGTTTAAATCTATCCATGACAGATAAGCAATTATCTAATTTCATAGAGTATGTAGATAAGATTGTGGCTAATCAAAAAATGGCTTCTCAGATGGATTCTTTAAAGAAGAATAGAAAAGAGGCATTAAAGAGAAAGCACAATCAATACACTCAGTCTGTTAAAAAATTCTTGACCATTCCTTTGTTTGGATCAGATGGAGAGATGCTTTTAACTCCTAGTGAGATGTCTGAATATTTTGACATTGTTGAAATGTTAAATCAAAATATCCCAGACCATTCTATGATGGATATGGCATTAGCTGATAAAGCTTTAGAGAATTACATTGATATTCCAGAGATTGTTACACAGGATGATTACTTGGATAAGCTAAACGAAATAAATGACTTTGATATTAATAGCATTGAAGAATATCGTGAATTTGTTAAGCTTGTTAATTCAGCAGTAAATATTGTAAATTCTTTATACAACAATGGATCTATAGACGAAGTTAAAAGAGCTGAGATGTTGGATACATTGTATTCAATGGAAGATGGTTTAAGAATTTATGATGAGAATCACCAAGATCAAATAGATAATCTCAAAAGAGAAATTATATCTAACTTATTACAAAAGATTCCAGGAGTTGATGTTAGCGGATTGATTGGAGATCAAAAAAATCTATGGGGACGATTTGAGACATTGATGAGTGTTTCAAAATCTGAAGGTTTGATGAAGTTAGACATTAAAGATTTAATGAAGCTTGAAGAAGCTCTAGATCGAATGGAGTATGGCTTTATGCCAGAAGCTGACTTTAGAGATATTGTAAATAAAGCTGAGGTTCGCTACCGTCAAATGGGTAAAGCTATTACAAATCAATTAAATGGTTTGTATGGCAAGATGAAAAACATCGTTACTAATTTGATGAAGCGTAGATTATTTACCGAGGAATCTTTCCAATGGGAAAAAGTTTTAGGTATTGGTCAGGAAAGTAGTATATACAAATATCTTATCGATCCTATAGATAGAGGAATCCGTAAGATGAATACTTACGTTAAGAATAATATTGATAAATATTATGAAGAGAAGAAAGCTATAAGAAAACCTAAGTCTGGATTCTTCAGCTTTGTTCCTAAAAAATCTATCCCAAATAAACCAATAAAGATATTTGGAAGAGATATATTGAGATATACAGCTAAGGTTAGTTATGACACATACTATGACACTAGAGTAGGCGTGATATCTCATATCTTAGACAGTGGACACAAAGCTGTTTTCTTCGGTCAAAAATCAAATGATTGGTTAGGAAAACAATTGAATGATCCTGTGGTAAGAGCAGCTTATGGTAGCGATGTATATATTTTAGATAATATATATGAGGATCTTATGAGTAATCCAAACTTCGTCACTAATGGCAAGCTAGACTATTCTAAGATATACGAGTCATATGTTAATGATCCTTCATCTGTATTTAGTAATTATGAAAACTCTGTTTATGAATTATTCAGAAAGAATGTTCAAAAGGCAGGTGAGTTAATTGTAAATGCCAATGCTATCCGAGGAATCAACGGAGAATTAAATCCTTTTCACTCTCCTCGTAAGTATGTTGGAGACTACAAAAATGCGGCTGAAGCTGATTTATTAAAAGGCACATTTGGTAAATATGGATCTATTCGATCTGGTTCTTCATATACTAGGGTGCTTGTTGATCCAAACGGACCTTTAAACTTTAACATTGATCAAATTGTTGCCGAACAAATTACTGAGTCTGCACGAGATTACTATTTGAACGATGCTATTTCTTTTACAAATGCTGTAATTCAGAATGCAAAAGAAAATTCAACCACTCCTGTTGAAAGATCTGTATTATCTGCTATATCAAATTCAAATAGAAAGCGTGTAGACTTTGAGATATCTAGACCAGAAGGGGAGAATATATTAACAAGGGCATACAATAATTTGGCTAGTGCCTTTGCTAAAAAAGTTTTACTACCTCCTAAGCGTTTGGTTACGGAATTAATTACCAACGTAACTTCTGGAGCGTTAAGACAGAAAACATTGAAAGGGTTCAATCCTTTATCAATGATTGAAGCTAAAAAGATAATGGAGAAGTTTAACAGCCCTGTTGCTGATATGGGTTGGAGATTTAAAACTTACGCTTCTATGGGCGGATCTAAGTTGAATAGAAAGTCAATGCTTGGGTTTATAGAGAATATTACAAGCTCTGCCCTAAACATTGCAGGTCCTACTGTATTTGGTGAGTGGATGGGTAATTTTGAGCGTCATTTCTATCAATTAAGCGGAGAGAAATACAACCAAGCAAAACATTTGAACTCTCCAGAACACCAGTATTTTATCGAAGAAGCTGCTGCTTATGCTAACAGACAAATAGGTAAAATTCGTGGAGGATCTCTTAAGGGTCAAACTAGAATGAAGTACAAAGTTCTTCCAGAGATATTCTTTGTCAAAGATGCTGTTACAGGCGAGCTTAATGAAAGAAAGGGTGTTGTTGATCCTAATAGCTTCTTAGGTCCAATTGTAAACTTCTTTAACAACTTTGTATACCGTGACGTAACCAACTTTATGTACGGAGCAAAAGAAACTGCTGTTGGAGCCGTGAGATTAGATTCTAAGAAATTTGCAGATGGTTTAGGTTCTGTATTTGGTTCTTCTTACTCTTTAAGCATATATCCAATATTAGGTTATATTTTAAATCAGCTATGGAATCTCAAATTTGGTGATGATGAGGAGAAGGAAAAGGCAAAAGTAGCTTTAAGTAAATTTGAATCAAAAGAGGGAATAACTTCTTTCGCATCAGATATATTTGTCAATCTTGCCATGACACTTGGCACATCTAAGTTTGGATTATCTGGTAGAGCTACTGCTATTGGTGCTTTGCAATATATGAGAAATGATCCTAATTTTGATCGTGAAGTTATTGATAATTATCTTAAGACATTCTATTATGTGAAAGGTATTGATTTAACTAAGAGTAATGCTGCTGATGAGATGATGGTTGATTTACTTGGAATAGTATCTCCACCAATATCAGACTTCACAAGAGAGGCTGTATTCTTAACGCAGGATTTAATATCTGAGCCTAAATATAACAGAGCTACAATAGCTGATGTTTGGGAAGAAGGTGGTAAATTCTTTAACGATAAAGAAGTTGTTGACTACAAAAAGCTTATGTCTGGGCTAGTAATGTTGGCTAATGTCAATCTAGCATTAAAAGGTGAGGCTTTGCCTATGTCTAGAGCTTTATTAAATGTTTTAAAAGATTCATCTGAAAAGGAACAAGATATTGTTATTATGTCTAGCGATAGCAAATACAACCTAGTTGCAGGAATACTTGACTTTGAAGATGGTAAAGGTAGACTAGTTGTTGAGGGTGAAACTAAAGATGAGACAGAATTACTCTCAAATGCCGCTACAGATTTGTTTATAAAATATTTAAAAGAAGAAAATATTTCGGGTCCTAAAAACAAAGTTGACGATGCTGATACATATGCTTTAATAACTGATTTGAAGAATAAGGCTATTTATGAGACAAAGCTTGAATTCAACATTGAATCTAATGAGCCTTCTTACTTGATAATTGGCAAACCTGTTACTGATTATAATAAGAAAAAGGAAATGGAGCAGAAGATTGATAATTTATACAAGGAGGCTGAATCTAAAAATAAATTCTCTGAAAACTTTAAGGTTGAGATTATGAAGCGTGAAAAAGCTGAATTCTTTGCTAACCCTACATCAATTATTGTAAATGGTGTAGATGTTAAGGATATTAGAGAGGCTTACAACAAGATACCTAGTAATAATATAGGATTGCAGAGAAAAGTAAGAGAATATTTTGAAGATTTATTCGATTATAAGCAAGGATACTTGATGGAACAGCCAGATTTTTCAGATTATTTTTCTTATAATAACAGATTAAAAGAGATCACTGATTGATAAATTTTATTAAATTTGTAATATGAAAAAACCTGTAAAATTACCATCCGATATTGTAGGTATGTTGTTGCCTCGTTTAAATGACGAGTTCAAGGCGGCATACTTTTATCGTGCAGCTTCTAACTGGTGCAATAACGTAGGATATTTTAAGGCAGGAGAGTTTTTTGCCAAAGAATCTGAGGATGAGTTTGGTCATGCTAAAAAGATCGAACAATTCTTAGTTGATTGGAATGTCACTCCAGATTTACCTGTAATACAAAAGCCTACTACTACATTCTTAAATATTTGTGATTTAATATGTCAAGCATATCAAATGGAATACGCATTGTACGAGGCTTATGAAGACACTAGTTTAAAGATATTTAAAACAGGTGATATGTGCGTTTTTGATTTTCTCCAACAATATAGAACAGGTCAAACAAAAGCTGTTGCTGAATATAGCGACATGTTGAATGTTTTGGAAGGAGTAAATTGTGATAGTAAATTTGAAATGTTATTACTTGAAGAAAAATTATTCTAATGGAAAGATTTACAATAGAGCAAGTTAAAGCAGTCTGTGAAAAGAAAAGATATCGTTGGCTCCCATTCCAATTAATTGGAATTAGAAGTGCTGCCGATAAGCCTAATGCTTTTGATGATTTATTGGGATGGGTAGATGGGGATAAGATAGTATGGCACACAGGAACAACAAACCCTGGTGTTCATTGGCTGAAGCAGTGGATGAATCCAGCAGGATGTGCTGTTCTTGCAGAAGGGCAACACATAAATTCTTGGGTACTAGGAAAACATAAAGGTCAATATGAGGCACTCGTTCAGTACGGTCCTGTGGATGTTTACAGAGACACTAATAAAAATGATAAGAGTGAGCAAATGGGTAAGCCTATCAGAGGTGTATATGGTATTAATCACCATAGAGCCAACCCTAAGTTTATCAGCTCTATTATAGATAAGTGGTCAGCAGGTTGTCAAGTACGCAACAACCCAAAAGAATATGATGAGTTTATAGCAGCGTGTAAGAACAGTGGCCTTAAATTCTTCTCATATATTCTGTTAAATGAAAACGATTTTAAGTCATGAACACAGAAAAAGAAATAGCTTTGATACACGAGGAATTACAAAACATGAATAAGAAGATAGATCGTATCTATAATGTTCTTATCGGAGATGAGGAGATGAAGATAGAAGGTCTAGTAGACAAAGTGTCTCAACATGATAAGTATATCCAAAGACAAAAGTTATTGATTGCTAAGTATTCGGGTATTGCTACAGGTATGGGTATATTAGGTGGCATCATTGTACAGCTCGTAATGAAGTTGGTTTTATGATAAAATGGTGGAGAAGTATTCTTTCTGTTGATGGCAATCAAAGTTCCAAAAGATTAGCTGCTATTCTCTCTCTCTTATGTTGTATAGCGTTTGCGTGGATAGCTACATTCACGCCTTATCAATGTCCAGAATACATGTTTGAGGGATTGCTTGTTGTAGCAGGGGGAGGATTTGGATTAACGGTTATCGAAAGTATATTCGCAAGATATAAAACAAATAAAAACGAAGGTCCCACACAGGATCAACAATAAACACACATATGGATTTTAAAGTCCCAATTACTTTATCAGAGGCTGAGAAGTCTTTGATTGAATTATACTCTCTCCTAAACGAGGATATAAAATCTAAAGGAGATACATGGAGGTTGATAAAGAAAGAGGAGTTGACTGTTAAAGGAGTTGCCACATCTGGAAACATGGAGGTCGGAAGGCTAGACGGTACAGTTATCTCATCGGACAACTTTACCGTTGTTTGCGAAGATGCTCCAACAAAAGAAGATTGTGTGGCTGTGGCAACAATTAAACTTATTATTTTATGCTGCACATCATTAGGTTATCCAATTAATTTTCAATATGCTAAACAAAAGAAAGATTTTAATAGGCAGGATGATACACCGTGGAAAGAAGTGGCTTCAAGTTGCTCCTTGGATCCTGTTGTGGTGTCTAGTCATCACAGTATACGGTCTCTGGTGCGTTACTGCAAGAGCGTTGGATTTCCTATTTATCAAGCCTTGGAGGAAACTAAAGAGGCGTTTTCTTCTGAAAGGGTAACAACTAAACAATTCTTTGAATTTGTTTTTGGAGAGAGTAACTACAGGAAGTTAAAGTCTATATCTAAAAAGAGAAAGGCAGAGAGAGTTGAAAAGCCCTTTATTCCTCAAGTCGCTCCACAAGTTTCTCCACAAGTAGAAGTTGTATTACCAGTACAAGAGGGGAGACATCATAACGATGTTAAATATGTGATTGGCAAGTTGATAGCACAAGGTATTAACTCTCAAACATTCCCCATAAAATATCCAGAATTAACGGATAAGTATGGTAATTTTCAGTATTTTTGTATTCATGCTTCAGAAAATGAACTGAAGACTGTAATGATAGATGAATAAGCCAAACTTATACAATGTAACAAAAATTGAAAGACTGTCCTCTGGCATTCTTAAAATATACAATCAGAGTAATTTGATTGCTATATTCAGTGCTTTAAAATCTATAAACGTATACAGGGAAAATGGAAAGCCAGTTGCTTTGATGTTTTGCCAGGATTGTGTTGACCCTTTTGGATTTACGGTTTATAATCTTATTGAAATTGTAGGTACATCTACCACTCAAACGTATTCAGAGATTGATCCTACAACTTCCAATGATGATTATATATCTCGTATATATGGTGTTCTAGATTTTTTAACTGATCAATGTCTTACAGGATTTCCTCCTCAACCATCTTTTATAGGTGGAGTAGTAGCTGAATATCCAACCTTTGCATCATTTCCTGTAACTGGTCAGAGCGGTGTTATCTATATTGATATGTCTGGACCTACAGCTTATGTTTGGGATGGGGCGGCTTATCAAAGTATAAGCGGAGCAGGGGGTAGTTATGTACCATACACAGGAGCTACAGGAGATGTAGACCTTGGTACATATAATCTTAAAGCAGACGCCTTAGAACTATCTCAAACCCCTACAGATACAGCAGGTGTAGCTAAGATGGTTTGGAATGATTCAGACGGCACAATCGAATATAAATTAAAGGGGGGTAATGTTACTCTCCAAGTTGGACAGGAGGAGGTAGTTAGAGTTGTAAATAAATCGGGTTCAAATCTTCTTGAATCTAATTATCAAGCAGTTCGTGTTCGATTAGTTAGTGAAGGCGGTGCATCTGGTCAGAGGCTTGCTGTTGTATTAGCTCAAGGTAACAATGACACTAACTCAGCAACTACTTTAGGCATTGTAACTGAGAATATAAATAATAACCAAGAGGGTTTTATAACAACGTATGGCTTAGTTAGAGATATTGATACAACTGGATCTCTGCAAGGTGAGACTTGGGTAGATGGGGATATTATATACCTATCCCCAACAACAGCAGGTGCTATTACAAATGTCAAGCCTGTTGCTCCTCAGCACATGATTATCCTTGGCTATGTAGTATACTCCCATGCAGTTCATGGAAAGATATTCGTAAAGGTGGATAATGGCTACGAGCTTGATGAGTTGCACAATGTTAAAATAACAAGTCCATTAAATAGAGATGTTTTAGAATATGATTCAGCAAATAGTCTTTGGATTAATGGTAGACCTCCTGTAGTAAATTTCACAAACGTAACAGACGGTACAGGTGTTACAGGTACAACATCAAATACATTAACATCATCAGTCTTAATTCCTGCAAATAGTGTTGAGGTTGGTGACGTTATAACTGTTAGAGCTAGAGTTAGAAAGACAGGTACAGCAGGACTTTTAACAATCAGGTCATACATTAACACAAGTGCCGCCATAGGTGGTTCTAATATGTCAATCACATCTGTATCAAATACAAGTTTGTATGCCCAATTCTCAAGAAGTTTTCCAGTTAAAACAACTACAAATACTGAGGCATTCCCTATAGGTAGCCAATATGTAGATGATGCTCAGACAGGTACTGTTGTTGTCTCTGCAAACATTGACTGGACAGTGGATCAATACTTAGTTATAGCTGTTCAAAACACGAGTGCCGCAGACACAACAAGAGGTTCATATATTCACGTTCAAATAAATAAACCATAATGGATTATATAGAAATCAATAGAGGCATCATTACCTATCGAGGATCTGAATATAACTACGAGTCCTATGAGAGGATAGATGATATGTGTGTTCATGTATTTATGGGTGGAGGAGTTTATGCTTTTGTTGGAAATGAATGCACTATTAACAATACATTGTGTATAAACTCTGATGAGATTATACAAATTATTTTACAAAACACTTGACTTTTATTTTAAAGTTTTATATATTCGCAAAGTATTTTGTTTACTGTTATGTTATTGGTTATTGATTAGTTTGCAGGTAGGGGGTCTCATAGCCCCCTATTTGTTTTTAAAAAATTCACACAATGATTAGATGCCAAGCTGAAGAATGTTTTTGCACAGACTTTAATAGATCTTTTTGCAAACATTACAGAGAAGATAAAAAGGAAAAGAAGACTCTCCTCCAAAGAACCCCAATGAAAAGGGTTGAGTTTAAGAAGAAAAGGAAGTCTACAGGGGAGATGAAATTATTTAAAGAGCTGTGGGAATCAAGGCCACACAGATGTTTTGTAACTGGAGTAGAGTTAGAATTTTCTCATCACATCTGTTTCCATATACTAGGTAAAGGAGCATTCCCTAAGTACAGATTGAATCCAGACAATATTATTTTTGTTAACGCACAATACCATACTGATTGGCATACTATGTCAAGGGAGAAGCTATTCCAAAAAGATAACAGATGGGTATACGTTTTTAAGATGTATGACCTACTCAAACAGGCGTATCTGTCCGAAGGCCTATAGTGTGATTCTTGCACAGTCGAATGTGATTAGAGTCAAAATGTTTTATTTCTCCAGTTGCCTCAAGAGCCACTACCCAGACCGTGTTGTTCTGCATTCCGTAGTCCATGAGGAATAGGGCAATCCCATAACCTAACTCTGTCTCTACCCAAAGTATTTGTTGTATTTCATGTATATTCATTGTAACAAATTTAGGTGTATATTTGTTACATGAGAAATTCTTTAGCAGGATCTAAAAAAGGCAAGTCTGAATCAGCAAAATACTTTCAAAGTAATAAGTCTGCACGAGATAAAAAGAATGCCTACAATAAAGAGTATCACTCTACTTCTGAGAGGCGTAAGTATCGTTCAGAGTTGAACAAGGAGAACCGAAAGTCTGGGACATACGGTAACAAAGATGGCAAGGATAAAAGCCATACAAGACTAGGTAAAATTGTTTCGGAGGCTCAATCTAAAAATAGGGCTAGAAATGGGAAAGGCGGCTCTCCACGTTTGAAGTAACCGCCTCTCGTTGTTTAACTAAATATTTACTATAAAGGTCTTACATCGTATTGCCAGAACTCCTGTCCCTTCTTAACCATAACCTTAAATATATGAAGTTCATAAACATCTTTGTCATTGAACTTATACTTCTTTTGGAGTATGTCAAGAATAGGTTTAACAGCGTTGTCAATATCATTAGCCTTGTTTGAATAACCAACGATCAAAGTCATTGATACAGGGCCTTGAGGAAATTTAAATGGACGTAGTCGTAACAGGCATTCCTTTTCGTAAGCTTTGTATTCCTTAGATTTAAATCTTCTCCCCTGGAATGCTTGGTTTATTGATAATGGTTTAACGTCTACTCTCATTTCATTTTATATATCACATCTATAACTCTTTGTCTCGTTTCCTCATCATGAATAAATTCAAGAGCTTCATTTAAAGACTCAGTGGTTGTATCTGTGTGTACAAATTTAATAAAAGCAGGGTCAACTAATTCAATATCACCATCCATACTTTCAACAATGCCATTGGTTTCTCCACTAGAAATCCCCCAGCAGTGGAAATAACCAATCTTAGCATTGTCAAAATGTATGATTTCACGATCTCCTACGTCTCTGAAACAGGCTCTAGATTCAACTAGAATCCCATTCCAGTATTTAACCTTTCTGTACGTCCTCATTGATTATTAATAAGATGTCATCAACAGGCACGATACCCACATTGATATCATTCTCTGTTAGAAAATTAGCTTTACTTGTGTTAAACTTTATTCTATCTCCAACTTTGACATCATTAACTTCTGGACCTATAGAAGTTACCAGACCTTCATCCCATACTTCTTTCGCATTGAATTCAGTGTGTAGGATTTTTGATTTCACATCTTTCCTAGAAAGAACTGTGAATTTTACTCGATCAAATAGTGGTTCCATGTGTTTTTTTATTTAATGAATTTGTTTGCTAATAAAATTCCTGCTGTAAACGATACAGGAATGCCGACAATTGTCACTCCTTTCCAAAACATTCTTGTATTGTATTGAAATAAGAATAGATCTTCTGTTTCTTTTAGATCATTTTTAACTTTATCATTAATGGCTTGAATGTCACTAACTAATTGTTTCTGATCATCAACAATTTTGATATATGAATCATTCTGCTCATTTAGAAGATCAACTTGAATCTTTAAGTTATTAATTTCCTTTGTATTCAAATCAAACATATGTCTGTAATATCTCTCAGAGATTATTACTTTGTTGATCAATTTGACTTCTTGTCCATTAAGGGTTTTCAAAGTATCCAGACCTGTCCAAGCTGTCGAGTTGCTTAAGGTTAGCTGAGAGAATACTGAATTGCTCACTAGTAGTAGCACGATTAACAATTGATTTTTCATTTTTGTAGTTTTTAGTTGTGTTATTTTTTTCTTTTTGTATGTAGATGTATTCTACTTTTTTTTCACCAATCAGACTATTTAAAGAATCTATTTGATACTCATAATATTTTATATCATCCTCTCTCTTTTTCATTATCTCTTTTATCCTGTTCTCCAAAGGATCCTCTTTCTTTTCAACTTTATTAGGTTTAAATATTGATAAGAGGAATAATGTTAAAAAGAGAATAGAGAGTAGAGTTATGATTAAAATTAAATTTTCACTAAGACTCTTTAGTATTTTCTGAATCAGTTTCATCTTCTAATTGTTTTATATATTCTATAACTTTATGGTACTGATGCCAGTCTAAGTGGCATATCTGTTTGATGAGTTCCTCACAGTCTGACTGAGCTTTCTGATACATGTCCCCTCCCTCTATTTGAAACAATACAGAGGCGAGTAGTTTGTACTTCTTCTCAACGGCATCAACATATCTCTTTCCGATCATCTTGATTTCCTTCTCCCAGAATGGAGGTCCCATCTCGTCCGATAAAATTACGAAACAATTTGCGTGTAATACACTAGCAATTATCTGATGTTTTTTCTTATCTGTCAACATAGCTTATCTGTTTTTAATACGGTCAAGTAAGAATTTCTTGTAAGCGACAGCCTTTTCAAGTATGTTGTTAATAACATCCTCGGTATTTGACTGTAATGTTACAGGGATCAGAGCCATTTTAGCTTTGCCATCCATCCTTGGATCGTAAGAGATAAACATACCCTCTTTATTATTAGTGATAAGCATATTCATCTGCAACTGCCACCAGTAATTCTTATGAGCCTTTAACAGTTCAGCCTCATTCTCGATAAGGAGATTCTCAACGTGGTTCTCAGCGTTGTATGGGCATTTAACCTCAATAACTCCATACGTTGAGCATAAGCCATCGGGTGAGCCTCCTGCATGGTCTCCGTAAGCGATGAATCCAACCGACTCTACAGTAGACTCGACAAGTGATGAGTATAGTGATATGGCTTCTGCCTCATGATCAATACCCCAAGTTGTAGCTGCTGTCTCTGTAGTGTGTTCTATTCCTGTCAATTCCTCTGCGACCTTGGATTTGATGTAGGATTTTGTGGTTTCTGATAACTCGCCCCGTTCCCTAGCGTCTTTTGATTGGGGCTGGGTCATTAGCTTGTATATCTCGCTCGATGTGAATTTACCGAGTCTGGCATTGAACCAAGCTCTAGACCGCTGATCAGCGGCCTGTGCTTGTTCCTTTAATATCTCGTTCAATAGGTTATTCATTGTCTCCTCCTTTTTTATTTTTAGCTCTCGCCTTTTCAATTATTTCTTTCTTTTGTTCTGGGTCAATCATCACCGAGTCATCGGATAGTGCGGCCTCAAGTTCAACAACATTGGTTGTCTTGTCAAGGAGCCTCTCAATTTGATCATCGCTCATCTTAACGTACTCGACTGTCTTGTACTCTTCGTTGTCGATGTTGATTGCATGGTTAACCTTTTCTATTGAGTCAATTGCGAATGAGGATTTTGGAATAGACTTCCATCCTCTCTTTACAACAGTCTTACGAGCCATCTCCGCATAGTCAGTAGACCAAGGTCCGAAACCTTTTTTACCTGTCTCTGAACGCATCATGATGGTATCAATCTGTGGCTTCCACATTACCTCGAACAATCTCTCTCCATTGTGTAGTGTGAAGATGGCGTACACGGCTCTGATATCTGACACCTCGAAGGTTTCGCCCATCGGTACATGGTGAATGCTTTGAGCCGTTCCCTGTACAAGGTCAAAAATATCCCCCTTGTAAACAACTCCAGAAGATATCGACTTGATAATTCCAGAGTCAGCTATCAACTTAACCATGCCTTGATAAGATGGCATTAGCTTCGCCTGTCCTCTGAATGGAACTAAGTAAGCCAAGTTCATTACGGGGTTTAGAGATAGCTTTGTCAATGCACAGTTGTACACCGCCATCGCTATACTCTGTGGCTCAGAGTTAGCTAAAACAGAATTGTTGTTAGCGGCTTGAACGGCAAAGGACATTTCACGCATCAGCGTCTCCTCTCCTCCCATTAGTTTTATCATCTCTTCTCTCCGAGGTTCGATGAAAGGCATTACTGCCTGTTTTGTTATATTACTCATGTGTATAGAATTTACTTATTTGTGTTTGTCTGAATGACCACGCTAAATTACAAAATATTTTTCAAAAACAAATTATTTTTTGAATAAAAGTTTCTAACAATTCAATGTGTGGTTCGTGTTCGATTTTTATCTCTCGTCCATCCTCGCTGAATATTTCTTTTAACAGCTTTCTACGATCATCCACGTCCATCTTATGGAACGCAAGGTCGAAGGACAGGTAAGCCTTTTTATCATGTTTCAGCCCAGTCTTTGTTCGTATGGCATTTACCCTTTTATGAAGGGCGTCCAAGTACATGAACTTCTCTGCTCTCGTTTTGTAAGTCTTAGCTCTACGAGAAGATTTTCCCATTGTTCCTTTCATCTGTTCTTTCAATAGCTTTTTTTATGTTTGCCCATTCCTCAATGTCCGAGGATGTGAACTTTGGCTTACCATAAAACAAGGACAGCATTCTACCCCTGTCTTCTTTACTAAGATTCGGTCTGAAGACACTCAGCACCTTCTTCGGCACAATGTCTCTCTCGGCAAAGTAGAGAGTCCAGTTAGCCCTTATTCTGTGAATTGATTTCATCCCTTACCTTTTCTACTTTTGAGCGGATTATATCAACCTCATCACAATATTCCAATATTCCTTCAATGAGAGACATGACCTTTTCTGGATTCTTCAATTGTCTTTTTCTTATCACAAGGTCGTGCATATATCTTACAGGCAGCCCTTTCTTGGATGTTATGTATGATATGTTTAGAACATCTATATTCTCCCTACAAGAAGAAATAAGATAGTCTAAAATGTGTTTAGGTATATTCATGACGTTGTCTTATTTTTTTATTTTGGCCCCTTCCCCTTCCCCCTTTTTACTATCACCTGCGGAAGCAGGTGATCCGCTTCTGATCCATGCAAGTGCTATTTTTATTGCGATACCCAGATTCAAAATGAAATAAAGGTTGATGTACATCGGTCTATTTTTATTGGTTGAGAATATCTTTTCCATGTGTGTGTGTTTTTAAATTAGTTATATAAGACATAACTATTTCATTAAGCAAATATAAGGTAAAAAAAAGGGGAATAAGCACATAGCCTATCCCCTTCCTTTCTAACCACGAACTAATAAGTTAAATTCTTCTCCATGTATCTAATCTCAGATGCATCAAAGTCGTTCCAATCGTAGCCATCAGATTCAGATTCCATATCATCTGTGTATGTGGCCACCATTAATTCAATCTCCTCGGTATCCACATGAACAACTCCATCCAAGAAGACCTTGATGAATTTATTGCCAGCATCTACATCCGCAATTTGAGAGAATGACATCATCCTTCCGTATGGTTTAACATCCAATACAACTTGGTCTGTTATGTCTTTAATGAAATGTTTCATAGTTCGCCCTCCAGTCTTTTGATTTCTTTTTC
>Ga0181343_1000321_pt1 | contig 22291 bp, 19 predicted proteins | sample Su13VDMLBSD_FD_130110 | JGI IMG/M metagenome (GOLD analysis project Ga0181343, IMG submission 130110) | Freshwater viral communities from Lake Michigan, USA - Su13.VD.MLB.S.D | ecosystem: Environmental > Aquatic > Freshwater > Lake | place: USA: Michigan | collected 2013-07-15
ACACCAGCTCATTATTTTCTACATCAACATTGAGTGTGTACGTACTTCTAGTTCCTGTATTTGGGTTGTAGTATTCCACTTCTGCGCAATAAGTGCCATCATTGTATTCTCTTGCCGTTTCAATAACTTCTTCTGTAGTATCTGAGTAGTTGCTACCTGATGAACATCCAAGCAAACTTGTGAGCAAAAAATAAAATAGTAGTTGCCTTTTAAAATATATTACTGTAATATGATTGAATAAGGTAGTCATGAGCATAATCTAGCCTTTAATACTTTAAAGAGCTGGTGTGAATAATCTTGGGTTACTATTTTTTTACTTTTAGAGTTTTGAATCTGTTTAAATAACTTTCCAAAAGTTGTTTGTTTATTGATAGGGGGTAAGAAAAGTTCAAGATCTTTTATTTTACCTGTGTAAAGACCAGCCTGAGCAGAAGAATTACCACTATTAGCTATTTGCTTTTGCATATAATCTGATTTGAATAAAGTATATAAAAATGCAGGGTCAAGCTTATCTCTATTTGGCTTAATTAACGCCACACTCCTTGCTAAACTAAACTCTTCCATCTGGGGCACCAACGAAACTCTTCCAATTGTAGCACCAACACAAACTAATAGTAAATCCTCAAACTCAGGGTTACATCTCTTGTATATTCTATAATGGTCCTTTTCAGATATGTAACTGACTTCGGATAGGTCAATATAATTATCTCTTATATTTCTTGCCATAAGATAAAGCTTTCCGGTATCAAGCCTTTCCACAGTCCCATGTTCTCCATCTGTTAACTTATTGCATACATCTACAAGTCTGACTTTTTCCCACTTTCCAAACCAATCTTTTGGATCCCCAAACATATCATAAAAGATAGCTTGAGCCAGCTCGTCGTATTTCTGCAGCAACTCCTGGTCTTTTCTTCGGAGAGCATCAGCCTTGTCCAATGTGTCTGCAATCTGCTCCTGTATGTGGAGGGGAGGAAGGGGGATGAACAGGTCTCTGAGTTTTGTGACAGAAAAACTTGATTGGTTAACTGATTGATTAGAGATGCGGTGAAGCTGTTCTTTGAATGAGTTGGTTGTAAAATAATAGTTTGCATACCTTGGAAGCATAACCGCTTTATTAGGTCGTAACATCAGGAGGTTCATCCCGTGGATTACTTGACAGTCTTGTTGAACTAAAGCGGTTTTACCTAAATGTTTCCAGCTGTTGATGTGAGACATTAATATGTCACCACTTTTAAGGTAATAATCAGAATATTGGTCGTTGTGTATGTCAGCATACCCAAATCTATTGTTATCAAGGTATCCATCTGATATTGTTTCAATCCTGGTTATGGGAATACCACCTTTACTATCTGACTGTTTGATACTTGCTCCATTTCTTGCAAAAACTAGTACATCATCAAGCTTAACTTTCTCCCAATTCATCACTTTCCGCTTTTATCTGTGGTGAAATCCTCTGTCAGCATCTTCTTCAGGTCCTGCAGTAGTTGATGACGTTCCTGATCCAGCTGCTCTATCTGTGCAATGATTACCTCAGGCTTCTCATATTCCTTATGCTCATACACCACTTCCTTGTATCGGTTGATGCTGAGGTCATAGTTGTTGTCACGGATATCTTCTACCGGCACCATGAAACTCTTGTCTGTCCGTGAACGTGAGCTTTCTGCTTTCAGATTATTCCAGCGTTGTAGAATGTCTGGAATATCATTGTCCTGTATAGGATTACGTTTATCATCTAGGCTGAACCCATCAGCGGTCATGTCGTAGAACCAAACATTATCTGTACCACCACTTGCTGTTTTGGTAAAAACAAGTATTCCCGTGCTCACCCCAGCATACGGTTTGAATACCCCACTGGGCATGGATATCACCGCTTCCAGTTTCTGTCCGTCAATGATCTCTTTACGGATGATCTGGTGTGCCTTACTGTTACCAAATAGCACACCGTCTGGAACAATAACAGCTGCCCGTCCACCAAGTTTCAAGCCTTTTAGAATAAGACCCAGGAATAACAACTCCGTTTTCTTACTGTCTACTATATTGAGCAGCTTGGGATCGATAGCTTCACGGTCTAGGCTTCCTTTAAAAGGAGGATTGGCAAGAACAACTGTGGCTTTTTCAACAAAGTCCTGGTTGCTTTCACTTAAAGCATCCACCATTTTTAAATTTGGCTGCTCAATACCATGCAGCATGAGATTCATCGCTCCAATACGAATCATGGTAGGATCAAACTCCATTCCCATGAATAGCTTTTCCTGAAAGTGCTTCTGGGTAGCAGGCTTCATTAACTCTGAACCATGATGCTCTCGCACGTATTCACCAGTATACACAAGAAAGCCACCGCTGCCTGCAGAAGGGTCACAGACGATATCTTCTACACCTGGCTTCATCATCTCCACCATCATCTTAATGATATGACGCGGAGTGCGGAACTGACCGTTCTGTCCAGCGGACGCTATTTTAGAAAGCAAGTATTCATAGACGTCACCCTTGGTATCCCGGTCTTCCATGTTGATTTCAGATAGCATATCCACCACCTGTGCAAGTAGTCTTGGTGTAGGTATCATGAATGTAGCTCCCTTCATGTAGGAACTAAATGCACTGTCGGTGCTGCCCATGTTCTTTAGGAAGTCAAATACTCCGTTCTCTTTTGTAAAGAGTCGGTACATCACATCAGGGTCAGCGTTCTTGAAGAAAGACCAGCGAAGTTCATTTTGTTTAGGTTGAAAAATCGGTTGATCAATTTCCTTTTTTAGGAAACTAGCTTTCTGTTCACGCTGAGTATGGATATCATCTAACCGGCGTATGAAAAGCAAGTAGGTCATCTGCTCAATAACAGTTATTGGATTTGATAACCCGCCAGTCCAAAACTGTTCCCAGACTTTGTCAATTTTTGATCTTAGTTCACCAGTTATCATAAGCTTGGAGTCATAGTTTATTGTAAAAATATAGTTTTCGGTTTAGATCAATTACCAATCTCGTTATTAGGATTTTTTACTAATTGACTCATGCCAATTTCTTGATTTCTATGTATTTGATTGCTTTTTAAGCAATAATTAATTACCCTTAGATCACCAAAATGTGGTTAATATTTCCCGAACTCACTTTGATAAAAAAGCTAAGATTGCAATAACTTAGATCAAGTAAACCATTCTCCTCTTATGAAAATTATTCTTTCAAATTTTCGAATATTTCTGTGTTTAATTTTTCTAATTCATCAATCAAAGATTGGTATTTCTCAGCCCGGTAGTCTTGATTTATCATTTGATCCTGGTTCAGGTACTCCAACTTATGTTTGGGCATCATGTGTACAGCCTGATGGGAAAATATTAATTGGCGGAAACTTTACATCATATAACGGCGTTTCGGTAAATAGAATCGTCAGATTGAATTCTAATGGATCAATTGACCCATCTTTTAATGTTGGTACTGGGGCGTCTTGGGATGTAAAATCGATTGTGTTGCAGCCTGATGGAAAAATACTTGTTGGCGGGTGGTTTACTAGTTTTAACTCAGTCAATAAAAGAGGTGTGGTGCGATTAAATTCAGATGGATCAGTAGATATGACTTTTAATTCAACTGGCCAAGGTACAAATGCTGATGTTGAAGTTTGTGTTTTGCAAAGTGATGGTAAAATTCTTGTTGGGGGTTGGTTTACTACCTATAATGGCACTACAAGAAATAGAATACTTCGGCTAAATAGTGATGGTAGTTTGGATTTAACTTTTGGGTGTGTTAGCCCCAATGCTGTAGTTAATACAATTGCATTACAATCTGATGGAAAAATAATTTTTGGGGGTGCTTTTACTTCAATTACATCATGTAGTGGGGTGTATAGTATTAACAGATTAACAAGATCTAACCCAGACGGATCTCTTGATCTTTATTTTAATCAAAATGGAGATGGACCAAATGGTGTAATAAATGCAATTGCTGTTCAACAAGATGGAAAAATTATTATAGGCGGGCAGTTCACTCGTTACAATCTTACAGGGCAAATAGGGGTAGCGCGCTTACAACCTAACGGTGCAGGAGATTTGGGCACTTTTCACACTTCTGGGGTTGGATTCAACAGTATGGCTGGTGTAAATACAATATTATTGCAGCCTGATGGGTATATTTTTCTTGGAGGTGGTTTTTTGACTTATGATGGAGTCTCTAGAAGTAATTTAATAAGACTTTCTCCAAGCGGCACTGTTGATTTGTCATTCAATCCTGGAACAGGCGCAAATCAACAAATTTATACTTCAACACTTCAGCCTGATGGCAAAATAATCATTGGGGGAAACTTTACCGCCTATAACAATATCGGAAGAAACCGTGTTGCAAGAATCAATGCAAACTGCACGTTACAAAATACATTTAATCCACTTTCAGATACCACTCAAATTTGTGGCATTTCAGCTAGTCTAGACGCAGGTTCTGGTTACTCTAGTTTCTCATGGAATACAGGTTCAAATACCCAAATTGTTACTGCTACAATAAGTGGGTTTTACAAGGTAACTGTAACTAATGCTGATGGATGTGTCGCAAGCGATAGTACAATTTTAAGCCTAGTGAAAGCAAATATTTTAAATAATGATACTTCAATTTGTAATCTTAGTAGTATAACTCTTAGCATTGACAGTTTATTTCCTGGAAAATCACTATGCTCTTCAAACTTACTTACGTCTAGTCTAAGAAATGGCCTTATTGGATATTGGCCTTTTTGTGGAAATGCTAATGACGCGAGTGGAAATAGCAATAATGGAATAACATCAGGAACAATTTTAACTACAGACAGATTTAATGGCACTAGTAGAGCGTTTTACTTCTCTGGATCTAGCTACATCACTGTCCCAGATAATGCTATTTTGCGCCCTTCAAATATGACTGTATCTGCTTGGGTTAAAATGGAGCCATCAGCTCCCCAGGGGGCATTTATAGTTTCAAAGGTCAAAACTGGTGATGTTTCTTCGGGATTATTCAACATGCAAATTTGGGATCAGAATAGATTTGTTTCTGCATTTCATAATGCAGGTAATTGTAATGCAGGGGACGCAAACTGGCAGTTTATTAATTTAATTACAAGTAATATTTTAAACAGGTGGGTGAATATTGTAACCACTTATTCAAATGACTCCATCAGAACATACTTAAATGGACAATTTTATAATTCAGTGGTCTCCAATCGTACAAATCTAGATAATTGCATAGGTAGTACATTAAATATTGGGAAATGGTGGGATGGTGATCCTCGGTTTTTTGTAGGAAAAATTGATGATATAATGATGTGGAATCGAGCGCTTTCCCAAAGTGAAATATCACAATTGTACACACCAGCTTACTCAGTATTATGGTCCACTGGCGCTACAACAAACACTATTACGGTGTTCCCTACACAATCAACTACTTATTATGTAACTGTATCTGATGGTATTACTACTTGTACAGATAGTATAAGGGTAAACATCGCAACGGTAGATACGTCTATTGCTGCTCTAGACCCTCCTCAGGTATGTACAAACTCTGGTCAAGTGAGATTACAAGCCGGAGTTGCTTCTGTATATCAGTGGCAAAGTAGTGCTAACGGAGTGAACTTTACTAATATCGCTGGAGCAACAAACAGGATTTATACTGCTACAACAACTGGCTACTACAGAGTTAAAGTCACCAATACTATCAATTGCTTGGACTCTAGTAGGGCCATCCAGGTAACCCTGAATCCTCAGCCCACTGTTAATTTTACTACCAATAATACTTCACAGTGTATTAATGGCAATAGTTTTGTTTTTACTAATACAACAAGTATCAGTAGTGGAACATTAACATATTTATGGAAGTTTGGCGATGGCAATACTGCCACTACAACAAACGCTACACATACGTATGCTGCACCTGGAACCTATACCGTAAAGCTAATCGCAACTAGCGGCAATGGTTGTATAGATAGCACAAGCCAAAATGTTACAATTAACGTAAAACCTACTCCTGACTTTACAGTCAATAACGCTGGTCAATGTCTACAGGGAAATAATTTTGTTTTTACCAATACATCCAGTATTTCTTCGGGATCGATTACTTATTTATGGAATTTTGGTGATGGAGGTTCGGCAACCACTTTAAGCGCTTCACATTCTTATACAGTTGCTGGTAACTATCAAGTAAAGCTCATTACAACATCTAATAATGGCTGCGTTGATAGTATTACTAGGAATGTAGTCGTGTATGCACAACCTTCTGGATTAATAAGTACCCCTAGCTCTACCATTATTTGTCAAGGTAGTAGTGTCACACTTACAGTTTCCGGAGGCAACACTTACCAGTGGCTTTTGGGAGGGGTTATAATTCCTGGTGCTACTGGGCCTAGTCATACTGCAACTCAGCCAGGTCAGTATTCAGTCCAAATAATTAGTAGCAATAACTGCCAGAGTACATCGACAAATACAATTACGCTAAGTTTAGTACAAAAACCAACCCCTGATTTTAGTTTTAGTGGCTCTTGTGCTGGTTTTTCTACACTATTCAATAATTCTTCAATTACTAGTTCAAGCGGTGTAGTTACATATGCCTGGAATTTTGGTGACGGTTCTACTTCTACTTTAATAAGTCCCAGCCACATTTACACCAACACTGGATCTTTCACTGCTTCTCTGTTAGTCACGCCTGTTGCATGCCCTAGTCTCAGCGCTTCAGTATCTAAGCCGATAACTATTGTAGCACCTCCTGCAAATCAAAGGTACACCACTTTGAACGCTGTGAGTGGAAGGAACCTTCAGCTCCAATCAAGAACGTTTGCTAGTGCAAGTTATTTGTGGCAGCCAAATACAGGATTAAACTCAAGTACCATTAGTAATCCAATATTCAATCATATTAGGGAGCAAGAGTATAAAATTAATATTAGCACTATTGAAGGGTGCATAGTTGTTGATACGTTGCAAGTAAGAATATTTAGAGAAAAGGAAATATACGTGCCTAAAGGGTTTACTCCTAATGGTGATGTTAGTAACGACTTGTTAATTCCAAGATTGGTAGGAATTGAGCAGCTGATTTATTTTAAAGTTTTTGACCGTTGGGGCCAGCTTATGTATCAAACGACCAGGGCAGGAGAGGGCTGGGATGGCACATTTAAAGGGGTAAAGCAGCCAATGGAATCTTATACTTGGATTGCTGAGGGTCGAGATATTGATGGGCAAATCATTAAAAGAACTGGAGCAACCATACTACTCCGCTAACAGATACCGTATGAAAAGATATTTAGCGCTATCGCTATTCATTTTCCTCCAGGGTTTCAAACTTATTGCCCAGGATCCGCATTACACTCAGTTTTACTCTGCACCCCTTACAGTAAATCCTGCATACACAGGTGTATTTGAAGGTAAGTTGCGGGTCATGAGTAATTACAGGCAGCAGTGGGGCAATTTAGCTGACCCTTATACCACATCTACAGTTTCAGCTGATTTAAAAATTGCTGGTAATGATTTAGAGAGTCAAAACCCGATCAATGTGGGTATTCAGATGATGAATGATAAATCAATGCAAGGGGCTTTTAAAAGTAATTACCTAATGGCTATAACATCTTATCATGTAAATATTGATTATGATGGGAAGCAAAGCATTGGTATTGGACTTAGCGGAAGCTATGGCAACAGGCGCATTGACTTTTCATCAATTTCTTTTGATAGACAATTCACAAGTGGAGGATTTGATCTATCTCTGCCAAGTGGTGAAACTATACTAAAAAATCTTAAACCATATGGTTCAATAGGAGCGGGGGTATTATATCAATTCAAGGATCAGGAAACAGGTACATTTTTTGATATTGGACTATCAGGCTATCATTTAAATAAGCCAAAGCAATCTGTTCTAAATGATAATTCTGAGATTGTACCCATTCGTTACTCTGCGCAGGCGAGCTTTCAAACTTACCTTGGAGAAACTGCATTAATAAATATCAAAGGTCTCTATCAAAACCAGGCTAGTGTATCTTACATTTTAGGTGGACTTTCTATTGCGACCTTAATAGGTGAAAGTAAAGATATGGTTGGTGCTGGTATTTGGTACAGATCAAAAGATGCATTTTCTCCTTATTTGTTTACTGAATTTCGAAATTTCATGCTTGGTATTACTTATGATATAACAACAAGTGCTCTTAAGCCTGGAAGCAGGCCAGCTAGATCTCTGGAGTTTTCACTTCAATGGAGAATACAAAATTGATTAGAGAAGGTGAGCCGTTCATTTCAAATTAATCCATTCTCTGCAAAAGAGTAATAGCTAATCTCTGAAACAATAAGGTGATCCACTAGTTTGATGTCTAATAGGTCTGCAATTCCTTTCAAGTTGCTGGTCATATACTTGTCTGCTTCTGAAGGCCTCACATTACCACTAGGATGATTGTGAGCTAGTATCATGCCCACTGCAGCAGATTTTAATGCCACCGTAATTATTAATCTTGGGTCAGCAATGGTGCTCGTTATTCCTCCTGATGAGGCATTAAAAACGCCTATTATTTCATTGGCTCTATTTAGGTACATTACAACGAAATACTCTTTTAAAGCAATGGTGTCCTCAGGAATCCATTTAAGAATTTCTTCAAATGCAGACTGTGATGAAGAAATTATTGTGGGGTTTGGCTTTTTCTTAGGGCGGTAGGATAGCTGGATTTCAGCTACATCTTCAGAAAGTTGTTTCATGTCGCAAATGTTTTTAATAGCAGGAGAATGCCAATGAGAAATACATCCTCTTGCAATGGTTTTTTATTGGTTTTCTGTGTGAAAAACACCATTAAGGCTAATAATCAGCTCTCTTTTTCTACGCTTGAATTCAGCGTTTAACACCTCTTGATACTGTGGGAACATATTATAGAGGGTGAGCAGTTCCTCCATAGAAAGACAGGACCCTATGCGTTCACTCACCTCATCCACTTCTATCTGCTCACCAGAACTACACCACTGCTGAATGAGCTTTCCTATTTCAGCAGAGAGTATTTCGGCAGGCTTCCCTACAAATAGTCCTGTGCGGTCCTTACTAGCGGTAGCGTTATTTCTCATATCCAGGTCAAACACTAAGGTGAATTCATATTCAAGCCCATCACGCTGAACAGATTTTAATCCAATCTTCTCAGGGACCATTCTTCCATTCCTCTCGTTAAGAATATAGTCTTGCTTTGTCCGCATGGTGCAGATGATGTGGAGCGGTGACTGCAGAATCTTCTGTACAAAGGCATTGTGTCTGGGTGTAACCTTTGCCCAGTTGGTAAAGCTATTTCCAGTCATAGATGCATGAAAGTCAATTAAGTTTTCCCATTCGTGGGTAATACTATCCAGAATAACCACTTCCATTCCTGCGTTCACACAGGTGTCTATTGCTTCTATGTAACGTTCAGGACTATATGGAGCCACTAATGGTAATACCTTAAATGGTCCAAGATGTGCATACAGATCTGCTGAGTGGTTCTCTGTATCCACCACAGCAATCTTTTCCCAATTACTCGTTAGTCCATATGCAATTAGCAATGAGCTAAAGGTTTTCCCTGATCCAGAGGGGCCTTGTAAGGCCATTTTAATTTTTACTCTTTTGCGAGCAGCTGTTTGAAGTTTCATAAATTTAAATTGGTATTCAATTAAAAAAATAGAGATGAAAAAGTTTTTTTACGTTAAAAACGGAAATAAGGAAGGGCCAGTATCGTTGAACTCTTTAATGGAAATAAGTATTGAACCAGATACACTAATCTGGTTCGAAGGACTAGATGAATGGCGAAAAGCAAAAGAAATTGATGAATTGAAGGAAATATTTGAATTATCTCCTCCACCAATCAACTCCATGAAAAAGCATTCAGAAATACCACAATCTGACCAAAGAAATAAAGATGCTTCAGGTATCAATTATAAAACGTTTTCATTTGCTGATTCATTGAATCTATCTTTCCTATTTTCTTTTGAAGGAAGAATAAGAAGGAGAGACTATATTATTAGCTTATTGATCTTTTTCTCATTTCTCTATTTAATTAATGACCTTGTTTTAAATTGGGGGTATTCTTTACTAAGCCTATTATATATTCCACTTTACTGGTTTTTGTTTTCCCAGGGCTCAAAGCGCTGCCATGATGTAGGTGTAAGTGGATGGTGGCAAATAGTTCCGTTCTATATAGTAACGTTAGTTTTTTTCAAGGGTGATAGTTTTTTGAATAAGTATGGCCCCAGCCCAAAAATTTAAGCAGTGAAATGTTTATTTTGGTCATATATTCTTTTACAGTGCTTCCAAATATCAGCGCAGGCCCAGTTGGGAGAATATATTTCAATAGCAAATCATCCTAAGTCAAAATCAGTTAACCTAAAAATCAAAGTTCCCGATGGTTGGGTGGTAGAGGAAGGTGATCGTCCCAATATTGTGAAAAAATTTATAAAGGGCAGAAATACATATTTGATCTTAATAAAAGACAACTTAACTTTTATTTCCCGAAATCAAGCAAGAGAAATTCTTCAAGACAGCTCTTACATTAATAATTACATAAATGAGTTAATCTTCTCTAAAAAAAAATATACATTAGTCAGTAAGTCAATTGTATCTGTAGATAACTACCCTGCAATTCAATTTGAGGCTAAATGTTATTCTGAAAGAGTAGGTATTGATTTTGAGTTAATAATGAAAGGCTGGATAGTTTTTTATGAAGATAAACTTGTATTCCTTCAGTCAATTTCACAAAGTGAATTAGAATTTAAAAAGTATGCAACTCTTTTCCAACTCATTTCCAACTCCGTAATTTTCCCAGATCAATATAACTAACATTGAGAAAATATTTTTATACTGATGGGGCGTCAAAGTTTGGCCCATTTTCAAAGGAAGAGTTGAGTGATTATATCTTTTCACGCAAAAATAAGATCTGGTATTTTGGATTAGAAGAATGGAAAGATATTTCAGAAATCCCAGAGCTCAATAGTTTATATCTAAAATTACCACCCGAAATACCAAATCAAAAAAAGTATAAACAATATGCACTTAAGAATTTAATAACATTTGTTAAGCTACAATTATTCAGGCCTTTAAAAGACATCTTTAAATCAAGATTAGCAAATGCATTGATGGGCCTGTCTATTTTAATAATATGTCCAATTTTAATTTGGTCCCTATTAAGAAAAGATGAAAGCCAAATTTCTATCAGCGAAATAGCTGCAACATCTTTCACTACAAATGAAAATTTCGATGTTTATTACGAAAAATTTTATCGAGACCTTGAGTATTACGGTATTTACCCTAAAAAGCCTAAAGTCAAAATAATAAAATTCGCAAAGTTGGACCAACTTCAAAACACCACCCATTTATATGCGCTCTCTCTTGGGCTAAATGATGATGATCGAATAGAGATTTATGTTAATCCTTCGACTTGGGGCCACCTTTCTAGGTCGATGAAATATTATGTAATGTATCACGAGTTATCACATGACGTACTTAACCTAAATGATCTTGAAAAAACATTTATTAATCAAAATAAAATCATGTATCCAGAAGTTACAACACATGGGGTTGATAATATGGATGACTTTATCGAGAGATTCCACTCACTTTTTTACGAAGTATCACAAAATTCTCAAATGACACCAAATGCAAACTAAATTTAATCTTATTTTCAGTTATTATGCCCCATGGAATACGAGTTAGTTAATTATATTATCAACGATTCTAAATGCGAAATCGCTCTTATCGATTTTTTAAGCTCGAAAACCATTGAAGAATGGGTTTATACTCATATGGAACTGTTTAATGGCATATCCTTGCGTATCGATGGACTACCTTCAATCGCATCATGTAATTTTCAAGGAAGACATTTTGAAAACGTTAAGGAGTTCCATTCCTTCTTTAGGAATGCTATGGAAGTTATGGATGATCCTTTCAATAATTAATATAAACCCCATAAGATGAATCTGCCTCCTCAAGTACGCAAAATCCTTGGCTATTTTATTGGCTGGGCATTTATTCACTTAGTCTTTTTAAGTCTTGGATGGAGTGGAAAAAATCACGATGATTTTTGGCCTTTTGGCTTCTATAGTCTGATTGAATCATATGACATGTCTGAGTTTTTAGTCTATGTTCTAGGTCCAATTGTTATTTTCTATGTCCTTTTCTTAATCTTTAACGCAAATCTTGAAGAAAGAATTGATAAAGAAATTGAGCGAAAAAATGAGAAGGAACATTCTTCACTTGAGACTACACAACAATCATAAGGGCGTATTTTTTCAGACTCAGACTTAAAGATTATAAAGTATTTGATTGTTTCAATAATTCTACTCTCAATACTCTCATTCATTTTGAAGCAGTTTAATATTAGATAAAAAGGGGACCAGCTGTTACACTGATCCCCTGTGTTCATCATCCATCCTCCACAAGCGAGCTTAATCAGCAGAGCTAACAAAAGGATTCAGGGAGGACGTTTTGCCTGTGTGTGGATGGGCTGATCCTTGGTGCTTGCTGTTGCTCCTTAGGAAGGACATTGAACTAGCTTACGCTAAATGGAAGGCACTGAGTCTGGTGTGGCCGATAGGTGCTTGGTTGCTTTCTTTTGGCTGGTAGGCCCAAGAATGCTGAAGACGCATCACTTCCCCAGAGCGTGGGTTGGTGAACTCATAGGGCTCACAAATCACCCGTACTATCTCACCCTCGATCTTTTGACCAATCATGAGCTTAGCTGTTTCTAATGTTCCTGTGAAAGGAATGGTGCACTTACGCAGCGTTGCATAATACCGCTGTGTAGCTTGGGATTGAACAAGCTCAACACCACCAGAGATTTCCAGCACTGCGAATGAGGTTCCATCTTTTCTTTGCCTTTCTAGGCAGTTTGTTACTGTTACCATTTTGTTTTTTGGTTTTAGTGTGTGAAGAATTGAAATGACAGGATGAACAATCTTACCGCGGGAGATGGTCCAACTTGTCCTAACATGTAGGGAGGGATTTTGGGGAGTAACCTAACCTCTTTCACCTACAAAAAAATTCTCTAACCAAGTTGGTTATTGATGAGCTAAGAGGGGGGGGCTTCCTTCAGAACAAGGGATGTACCTGGGGAGTATTAATACCCCTTTACTAGTAAATGGGAGTTGATGAAAGCTATATTTATATTATCTAGAAGCTAAGTTGTGAGAGCAAGGAATTTGACCTTCAAAACAAGTATAAAGTGGTACTGCACTTCTTTCTTTTACAAGAAACATTTTATTAACTTCAGCAATAGGATTGATTAATCACGCAATAACACGCATTGTTTGTTTTAACTATGTTTGACCAAAAACAAAAAACCCATCACAAGTTATTAATTTGCAATGGGTTATTTATGTTTTTCGTGACCCCGTCAGATTTGGCCAAGCTTCATTTGCGTTTATTTGGTTACGTGTTATTTCCTGATAATCACCAGTTAACAAAAAATTAATATGGTAAATACATGCACGAGTATGCACAGAAATGCACGTGCTGTTTTACCAATGTTTTACCTCAATTGATGTTTTTAATTTTGAATTCATGATACCAGGGATAGCACTTTTTGTATTCAAAAACAAGGTGAATAAGAATGGGGAAGTTAAAATCTACATTCGATTTACTAACAACAGACGTTGTAATTACATAAGCACGAATATTGTTATTCCATTGGTATTTTGGGATAAAAGGCGTCAGAGAGTGCGTCCATCCTACAAGGATGCTAACTCAATCAATATGTTACTAGAAAGGAAGATATCAGAAATCCGCGAGCAACTGATGATAAAAGCCCTTCATGCCAAACATATTACTCCTCTTCAAGCAAAGAGTTTAGCTGTTAGAAAAAGTGATATGTCTTTTTTTGCCTTGGTAGACTCCCACATCGATCAACTGGTAAAGACTGATAAAGTTGGTACAGCAGATAAAGTGCGGTCAATATTTTTAAAATTTGAGCAATTTTTAGGTGGTAGATCAGCTTCTTTTTATGACATAGATGAAGCACTTCTAAATGATTATCAGTCCTATCTCAGAAATAAATTGGGAAATAGTGTAAATACGATTCATACTAACTTAAAAAGCCTTCGAAGAATATTTTCACTGGCGGTAGAGAAAGACATAATTAGTTCTGAAAGCGATCCTTTCAAAAGGATGAAGCTTAAAACCGAAAAGGCTATTAGGCCTTTCTTATCAGAGAGTGAGATTAAGTCATTGGTTAATCTAAACCTTGAGCCAGGTAGCGATTTAGAAAGATCAAGGGATATGTTCGTATGGACAATTTTATCTGGAGGTATGCGTGTAAGCGATGTCTTGCTCCTTAGAAAATCAAATATTGAGGACGATTATGTCCAGGTAAGGATTAAAAAGACAGGTATGCCACATCGCATAAAAATGCCACCCTTTGCAGCCCAATTAGCCAAGAGATACATTTCTCAAATAAAGGGGTCGTCAGATGGGTATGTTTTTCAGATGTTGCCTGATTCAGCACATTTTTGTAGCGCAACAGATTTAGATAGAGCTGTTACGCTTGCAACTGCTACATACAATAGGAGCCTAAAACGGCTTTCCAAACTTGCTGGAATTAGTAAAAACTTGACTAGCCATGTTGCCCGAATTTCCTTCATAACTATGGCTGTCTCTTTAGGTGTGGATATGACCACTGTTCAGGGGATTGCTGGGCATGCAGACGTAGGAATGACTGCACATTATTCAAAATATGTTGAAAATCAAGGAGATATGGCTCTTGGAATTGTTGAAACAAAAATTGTTAATAATTAAATAACATGACCAATCCATGTTGTAACAACAAATTATAGTAATATTGCTCTGAAATATGAAATACTACCAGGACTATAAATCAATGATCGAAGGAGCTTTTATAAACGAAAAGTTATTTGATGGCTTGGAACGGGTTGACCATGACCAACTTAAGAGAGAGGTAAATATTTTGACTTCTGATTTACAACGAATGTCTAGTTCTGAAAGGGAAATTTTTGAGCGTGGACTTAAGATTATGTCCCAGATTGCATGCTATCAAGCAGCTTTATCAGCCAAAGTTAGTAGTGCTATTGTTTCAGACCAGAAGGAAGCGAACAATAGATATGTCCATGTTAGGGGGTCAGTGCTTTTTCAGAAAGGTAAACGAGTATGGGTGGGGCATTATATTGGGGAAGAGAAAAAGCACGTAGATGATCGAGGAAGAGTACTTGCTGGAATTTTAAGGTTCAATCGAATTCATATTATTAAAAAGCTAGTTGAGCGATTAAAAAGTCTGGCTTTAAAGGAATCCGACGAGCAATAAATTTTTTTGCCTATATGATATAACAATAAAAAGTAGTAACATCTAAAATTTAAATATGACACAAGCAAAGAACTATTATTCAAAGACTGAGTTGGCACAAAAGCTCGGTGTTTCAATTCGGACAGTTGATAACTGGATGTCAGTTGGTAAAATCAGCTTTACAAAAGTTGGTAGGAGGGTAATCTTCTCGGAAGATGACCTGCAACAATTAATTGAATTTAACCGAAACGAAGCCTTTTACTACCAAAATAATACTGGTGGCTTCAAGGATGAGATTTTCTTTAATCAAATAAAAAAACAATAATATGAGAAGAAGTAGATCGGGTCTTAGCTCCCAAACATTTTCAATTGCTCAAGCAGCAAAAGCAATCAAATTTCCAGGAGGCGAAATTAAATTTTTTGAATGGTTGCGGTTCAAAGGGTTTCTTTTAAGCGACAAAACTCCTTCAGATAAATACAGGCTTCAAGGCTGGTTTGAATCTTTTACAAAAACTATTTATCAGTTAAACCCTCCCCAAATTGTTTTAGTTACCCGTGTAACCATAAAAGGGCTTGCAGGGTTAGAAAAAAGGGTTAGAAAGGAGTTTCCCATTTGTCCTCCTTGCAATGATTTGAAAAACACAATTAATAACACGCAGCCTGAATAATTAGGACGCACAAAAAAAAATTATGACAGAAGATTTCAAAGAAGACTTACACTCAGATTGTAGTGAATTAAGTCAACCAATTAGCGATTTGATTCTAAATTCTCCTGAAAGGTTGCAACAAGCAATTGCAGAGCGGTTTGACATTCCTTCAGAAGACATAGTTTATAAACCAAAAGAAAAGATTTGTCACGATGATGTATTAGAGGCCATACTTTATGAGCTTAAACCAATTGATTTTACCTCAATGGCTTTGCAAGAAGGTGAGGGCAGACTCTCTCAAAATGACTTGCATGTAATAATTGTTGATGAGTTTTTACGCACGGCTACTAATAAAAGGTTTGGGCTTTGTATCAATAACGGTGTCGTTTATGTTTTTAATGGTGAGTATTGGCGCCATATTTCTGGAGAAACTATGCGTCATACACTTGGTAAAGTTGCTAATCTCTTGGGCTTGGAGTATAAAACTGCAACGCATTATAAATTCAAGGAAGCGCTACTGAAACAATTTTACTCCTCAGCATACCTACCGCCACCAAGGAGAATTAATAGTGAGGTTAGAATAAATCTTTTAAATGGAACATTTTTGATTAATCAAATGGGTCAAAGACTATATGATTTTGATCAAAGAGATTTCATTACTCATCAGCTAAAATTCAAATATGATACAGAAGCTACGGCACCTATGTTCCAATCGTTCTTGAACGAGGTGCTTCCAGATAGAGGTGCACAACTAGTTTTGTCACAGTATATTGGGTACGTGTTAATTCCTAATAATGTTCTTTCGCTTGAGAAAGCCTTAGTTTTATTTGGAAGCGGAGCAAATGGTAAATCGGTAGTGTTTAGCATTATAAGTGCGTTACTGGGATCTGAGAATGTTTCCAATTATAGTTTGGAATCTTTAACGGACGCTAATGGTTACTATAGAGCAAAGCTAGGTTTGGTGTTACTAAACTACTCATCTGAAATTTCCTCCAGAATGGATACTACATTTTTCAAGCAATTAGTGAGTGGTGAACCTATTCAAGCGAGGCTGCCTTACAAAGAGCCTATCACAATTTCTGACTATGCACGTCTGATGTTTAATACAAATGTTCTTCCAAGGGATGTTGAGCAAAACGAAGCATTTTTTAGAAGATTTATGATCATTCCTTTTAATACTACTATTCCTGAGGATAAGCGAGATCCTGATCTAGCAAAAAAAATCATTGCATCAGAATTGCCTGGAATTTTCAATTGGGTTCTCGATGGGCTTAGAAGCCTACTAGAAACGAGGAAATTTGCTTTTTCAAAGACAATTGCTGACATGGTATCGGAATACAAGAAAAAGTCTGATACGGTACATATGTTCATTGAGGATGAGAACTATACAGTCGACTCTAATGGCAAGTTGTTTGTTAAGGGCGTTTATGAGTCGTATAGTAATTACTGTAGGCTCTATGGATTTAAATCCTGTTCGCTAAAGTCTTTTACAGAGAGACTAAGGTCACTTGGTGTAGAAGTGAGTAGAACTTCAGAAGGTAATATAGCAGGTTTGAAAAATTAAGTTTGTTTATCATCGTCATTTGCAACATTTCCGTCATTTCGGATGTTGCAAATGACGCAAATGACGGTCAAAAACAAACTTTTTTTACTAGCGTAGTTAAAAACACCTTTATTTCTACTTGTATAGCCTGAAACTCACCTGGTATTTATAAAAGTCTATGTTGTTGGTTACTGCCAGGGCGCGTCTGATTTTCAGATCGTCCTCTAGCGCAATGATTACCCCTTTTACTTTTTGTCCTTCTTCAGCTAGTTCCTCTTGAACATATCCCATGTAACGCTGAACTTGTCCAACAACGCTATCACTAACTCTTCCCTTTTTTAGTTCAACAACAAGAAGCTCCTTTTTATCCTTACTGATAGCTAGGATGTCAATAGGACCAGTATCGCTTTGATACTGTTGGCCCACTAGTTCCCCATCTTCCTCATATATGTCATAGTTTTTACCCAGCTCTGTTTGTTTCCAGTTCTGTACAAGAAAATCTTCCAGATGTTTTTCAAGAGCAAAGATGGCAGGATCTTCAACTGTCTGATCTGTAGAAACGAGGGTAGGAGGGCGGTTACCTGAAATCAATCGCTCAATTTCTTCTGCATACTTTGTAATATCACTTACTGTACCAATAGAACCAGTGCTATTTTTTAATTGGTCAGACATGCTGCTCCTATCTATAAGATTTGGGTACCATTTCACAGTTCTTCTGTGAGGAAGTATTTGTCCCGCGTGATAGGAGTAAGTGTCAAGTGTTTCTCCAACATAATAACTTCCTGCACCATTAGGGCATAGTACTATATCACCTACTTTTATTCCTTTGGAAACTGTCCACAGTGCTCCACAGGAAAGTCCAGCAGACACTTTACTTTTTGCAGGATGCCTTTCTAAGAAAACTGGAATGAATTTAGCATTGAAATCACGCCAATTATCAGGAAGCTTTCCTGTCAGATCTTGTGTAATACCATAATCAGCACCAATAAAATTTCCTTTGAAGCACTCTTCTGCGTGGACGCTTTTTGCACCCAGCATTATTCTGTAATAACTTCTCATAATATATTATAAGGCTTTTGCAAGTTTGTTGATTGAATCTATTGTTTTTGTAATCATTTCCGCCTCCATTGAATTAAAGACTCCCAGAAGGCCATTATCATTAATCTCAGTAAATGGAGGCTCAAACAAATTATCTGCTGTTATTACTCCGTTTGTGCTTAGATACTGAATTATCATATTTACAAAGCGTATCTGAGAAGCATTCATCGAAGGGTTATTAATGAAACTACTAAATGCTGTGTTGGCAGCTGTGACATCCATTCCAACAATAGAGCGGATAAATGTTCCTAAAGGCTGTTCTCCATAGGCTTTGACAAACTGCTCATGTGTACCAAGGTCTCCTTGCTCAAAAAGCATCTTCTCGAGTTGTTTAAGCTCAGAGGATGTTATGGATTGGTTGGTCCGTAATTTATGTATAGTTATGTGGTTGCGGTTCCTCTGGATATACTCTGTCACGCGTTTTTTGTACGCTTCCAACCCTGATGCAATAATTACTGGCTTGGGATCTCCAGGGTCTTCCATGATGTTGTCTGAAAAGTTGGAGAAATATATTACGCCACTATCTTTTTCAATAAACCGTATGAGATGTCTAAGTTCCTTTCTCAAGTGTTCAAACTTTTCCACTTGGGGTTCCTGCCAGTATATAGCTGTTTGCACCTCTTTAATTAAGTTCATCTTGGCTGCTACCATTGGAATAGCTCCACGCTTACTTAATGCTGCTGCAAGGTTGATGGTTTCATCCATCCAAAGTTGTCCTACTGAGCCTTTCTGCAAATAGTCCAACTCAAGGTTGTAACACAACTGGTCAAATCTTTTGGCTTGCTCGTCATCATCTTTTTCATATACCAGTGAGGCCAGGTGATCCATGATTTCTTTTACCTCCAGCTCACTAAGCGCATTCCACCTGTATTGATCACGGTATTTTTCAACGATCCTCCAATGTTGTCTTACTAGAAAACTCTCTTCATCCAGCCGGTTTACCTGGTCATGCATAAAATTTTTTAACTCGTCTGCATATTGTAAGGAAGCAGGACTGCCATTTTTTTGTAAAAGATGCACTAGCTTCAAACGTTGCTCAAACAGTCGCTCTGTTAGTGATTTGCCTTTCTTGCCATCAATGCCATTAACTTTTTTCCCAAAAAACTCAAAGTTTTCACAGAAATCAAAGATGATAAAGTGTTGCTTGTTCTCACCAGGACCCATTAGGTCTTTACATAGACGTGTTCCTCTTCCAATCATCTGCCAAAATTTTGCAGAGGAACGAATAGGCTTATAAAATACTAGATTCACGCACTCGGGTACATCAATGCCAGTATCTAACATATCCACCGATACAGCGATGTGGGGTGCTCCATCTTTTTGAGAAAACTGCTTAAGGATATCATGAGCATACTCCTCATAGTTATCAATCACTTTACAGAAGTGGCCGCCAAGTTGTGGGTATTGACGGTCAAATCTCTCCTTGATAAATAGAGCATGTTTATGACTACGTGCAAATATGATAGTTTTTCCAAGCCTGTCACCTCCAGCCACCTTGATTCCGTTTTTCATCAGATAGGCTAATACTTCATCTACTGTGTTTTCATTGAAGAGCCAGGTATTGAGGGCAGTATTATTAATCTCATCTGGATATTCCCCAGTAATGGGATCAGCAAACATCTGTTCGTAGTTCAGCTGTTCCACACGACTGAGATCAGCATACTTGATGCCATCTCTGTGAAACTTTACTGGAACTGATACGCTATATGGAGGAACTAGATATTTGTCTTCTACTGCTTGCTCTAACTCATATGCATATGTAGGCATGTTGGGCTCTAAACCAAACAAGTGATAGGTGTCACGGTCTCCTTCTGCTTTTGGTGTAGCAGTTAATCCAACCCTGTACCCGTCAAAATATTGGAAGATGGCTTTATACTTGTTGTAAACAGAACGGTGTATCTCGTCAAAGATGATAAGGTCAAAATGTCCAACACCAAAATGGCGTTTATCAGCATCATACTCCTTATCAATAAGATTGATCATGGTCTGATAGGTGCTGAATACCACGCGTGCATGTAGGCTGTCCTTTTCTTTAGTAAGATCAATAGCAGGCAGATTAGGAAGCAGTTTTGTAAATGCTCCCTTTGCCTGATAGATCAATGCGTTACGGTCTGCAAGAAATAAAACCCTTTTGGCCCAGTTACATTTGCTGAGAACATCTACCATCGCTGCAGCTGTTCTGGTTTTACCTGTACCGGTAGCCATTACCAATAATGCTTCTCTACCTCTTGATTCTAAAACTCGTGCCACACTCCGTATAGCTTCAATCTGATAATATCGATCTGCAATAGTGGCATCCACCGGAGCTTGTATTAGAGATGTACGGGTTGATCTCCGTTGGATCATCAGTTCCAGTTCCTCTTTTTTATAGAATCCGTAGATTTCACGGGCGGCATACCAAGTATCATCCCAGATGTATGTTTCAAAACCATTGGTGTAGAAGATAATAGGTCGTTGACAATGCATTCGTTCCAGGCAGTCAGCATAAAGTTTAGCCTGGTTTGCACCAACCCGTGGATCACGGCTGGTCCGTTTGGCCTCCACTACAGCAAGGGGTTTGCCATCATCTCCCCATAGGACATAGTCCGCAAAACCGGGACCGTCATTTTTACCATCTCCTGTTGGCATACCTGTTACAGGATATTCAGCAACATTAGATCCTTTGGGATCCCAACCAGCTTCCTGTAAAAGAAGGTTGATATAAATCTCACGCGTAACAGCTTCATTGGGGTCTGAAGGGGGAGGAGTCTTGGCATGCTGACGCTTGATCTCTTGAATACGTATCAGCTCTTCCTCTTTCTCACGCAGAAGTTTATGTGCTTGATTGAACTGTTCTTCCAGTTCGGCAATACGGTCCTTGTATTTTACTGCAGGGGTTTCTTGTGGGATGATACTGGCATCAAACGGAGGTACTTCTATCCGTTCCTCACTGTACACCCTCATTACCCAGGCGGTGAAACCATGCATGATGTGGAGTGCGTGTAATGACTCTTCTGGTTGTATTCTTGTAGATGCATGGACAGCATCATTACCCAACTTTCGCACAAGGTTTACCTGTTTGAATAGGGATGGAGCCAAAAGGTCACGGAGTTCTTGATTGTGCAGCAAGGAGTTTAAACTGGTGTCATAGGGTTCTTCCAGATCTGTATCGTTCTCATAGATCCATCTGATCCATTCTTCCAGACTCTTTCTACAAAGAACAGCTGTGTACGCAGGAGCAGTGAAGGTATGCTTCTCCGCATCCTGTAAAGTTGCGGATAGTTTAGTCCAAGGACCTGATATGTGAGAAAAATTACTCATTATTATAGTCGTCTATTTTTCTATCTTCCTCATCATTTCTTTTACAGAAATAACATAAGCCCCCGTTTACATTATATTCATATCCCCCACATCTGCTGCAGGTGTTTTCTAAATCGTCTGTACATGATTGACAGTAACGGTCGTAAGAATCCTTTTCATTACCACACTTGGGACAAGTTACTTCCGCCTCATCGGCTTCAGCATCCATCCTAGCTTTACGGCTATCGTCATATGAACATTCAGAACCTGTAATTTGGACTTCGTATTCATACCCTTTGTCACTTGTAAAATAGCAGAAACCATTATCATCAAGCTCAACAGGGGTGAAATGACTGTCATCTAACCATCCACCATTAGGCCAGTGGATTAACACCAGCTCATTATTTTCTACATCAACATTGAGTGTGTACGTACTTCTAGTTCCTGTATTTGGGTTGTAGTATTCCACTTCTGCGCAATAAGTGCCATCATTGTATTCTCTTGCCGTTTCAA